>Ga0209550_10000053_pt1 | contig 81990 bp, 75 predicted proteins | sample LauGreSuBDMM15SN_2_FD_187567 | JGI IMG/M metagenome (GOLD analysis project Ga0209550, IMG submission 187567) | Freshwater lake microbial communities from Lake Michigan, USA - Su13.BD.MM15.SN (SPAdes) (version 5) | ecosystem: Environmental > Aquatic > Freshwater > Lake | place: Lake Michigan... | reverse complement strand
ATAATGCATATGAAAATAAAATGCGAAGTACTGGAAGTGGAGGTGGTGGAGGCAGTGGAAATAGACGCAGACATATATCGCAAGCAACTATTCGGCGTATGGACGAACAATGGGAAACTAGGCCTACGCTAAAAGCAACCGTTATTCCGGTTGCTAGAGAAGGTATTGATAAATTATTGGGCGAATTACGTATTCATTTAAATAAGATTTCCGCAAAAACATATGAAACTTTAAAAACCGCCATTTTGAATAATATTAAGGAAATTATGGGAAATTATGGCGATGAAAAAACGGAAGAACAGCAATCCGATATACAAAAAATCGTCAATTTTATTTTCGAAACCGGGTGCGCTAATAAGTTTTATTCGGAGTTATATGCTAAGTTATACAAAGAATTGATCGAAACTTATCCGGCATTTAATGATGTTATTACACCTTTCATTGAAAAATATGTGGAAAGCATCGAGGAAGTTATAGTAGTTGACCAAAACAAAGACTATGATGGATTCTGCGAAAATAACAAGAAAAACGACAAACGCCGGGCAACATCTACGTTTATTATGAACTTGTATGCAAACGGGGTTTTGTGCGCAGGTGTTGTATTGGATATATTAAGCCAATTCCAAAATATTGCTATAGGCTATATCGAGGATGCAACTAAAACAAACGAAGTAGAAGAAATTACGGAAAACATCTTTTTGATGATTTGTATGGGTGCCGGGTTATTAAAAGATGAACCTCTATGGAAATCCGTGGTTCTACCGAATATTCATACATTTTCCAAGTTTAAAATTAAAGAAAAACCCGGGTTGTCAAGTCGCACTATATTTAAATACAAGGATTTGGTAGAAAAAGTATTATCCAAAGTGTAATATACTCTCTTTTCGAATATATTTTAGATGACTTTATTGAACGTTTATTATTTTTGTATATTTATACATTTACAAAAATATAATAATAAAGATATTTTGTATATATCATATATAACACAAAAATGAATTTGTTTGAATATATTATTACTATATACAATGCATTTGTAAATATGATAACTGAAGTACAAGTTGACACGAATGATATTTTGTGCGATTACGGAGGTATTTGATGATTGTTTTTTCACTTGTTAACAAATACAAATACTTTTTTAGTAGTTGATGAAACTCGGTGGGGGGTATATTTATATTATATTTATACTACAATAGTATAAATATAATTTAGCATTTAAATATATAATAATATATAACGATGGTTTCTTCTAAATTGAATGACGCTATAAACTATACAGAAAATAGAGCAATAGAAGAAGGTGATATGGGTACCGCATCTGTTGTTTATGAGATGGAAATCGAGGACCGACCTATAAAGTTCGTATTGGGTAAACAGAAATATACATATTCCGGTAAAAATGTGCTATATTATCCCATATATCTATTGAATGAAAATCGAATTAAGGCGCAAATCGGCATATTCGAATTACAAGCTAACAAAGCCCTGAATATTTTAGACGATGATGGCGATGTTGATTTGAATATGTTAGAAGAACCATTATTGTATAGTTTTGTATCTAGTGCATTTATAGACAAAGCGCTAAAACCAAAAATAGTTCCTGCTAAAGAAATCGAAAAGGTTGACGATTCAGAATCAGAAGACGACCATTTGAAATCGCTAAAATCTAAACTCAAAGATGGCGAAACTAAAAAAGACCATCCGGACAATCACTTAGACGATGACTTAGACAAAGAAGAGGGTGAAGTGTCTGACGACGATGACGAAGATGACCATATAAAACTGAAAGTCCCGGATTCAGTTCATTCCGAACAGGCTAAATCATTGAAAGAAAAATCCAAAGAAGGTTTAATTGAAATCAACCAAGATTTTCAACAACCCGCATTATTAAAAGAAGAAGACGAAACCGACGACAAAGAAATAAAAGCCGAGTTCAAAGAAAATGCGAAACAACCGTGGATACAAAAATATATGAAAAATCCCAATTACGGTATAGTGGAAGTAGAAGACAATGGCGACTGTTTTTTCGCCAGTGTTAGAGAGGCTTTCAGCCAAATCGGATATAAAACAACGGTAGATAAACAGCGCACCGCCTTAGCCAGAGAAATGCCCGAACGTATTTTCACCGACCAATTGGAATTATTTGAGCTATATCAAAACAATATCAACGAACTAGATAAACGACTAAATGCAATCAAAAAAGAAAATGCCGAATACAAAAAACGCATCAAAAAAGCTACTCCAGCGGAACGTGAAGAAATATTGGAAAGGGGAAATACTCTTGCTAAAGAATCCAAAGAAATACAGAAAGAAAAAGCAACAGTAGAACAAGAACAAAACACATATGTGGGTTATATGAGAAATATACGTACTATAGACCAATACCGCGAATATGTGCAAACCCCCAGTTTTTGGGCCGATGCCTGGGCTATATCTACTATTGAACGACTCTTTAATATAAAGGTTATTATTATGTCCGAGATGGCATATAACGACGGTGCAATGCATAGTGTATTAAACTGCGGCGAAATCAATAAACAAATCCAAGACCGCGGAGTATTCAACCCTGATCATTATATTATTGTTACCTATAGTGGAAACCATTATCGACCAATAACATACAAAAACAAGCGGATTTTCACATTTAGAGAAATACCCTATGGCATTAAAGTTCTCGTTGTAAACAAATGTTTAGAGAAAAACTCCGGACTGTTTTATTTAATCGAAGATTTCCGCAATTTCAAAGCCAAACAAGGCATTCATCCGGATACTGGCAATCCGAAAAAGACGGAAGAAGAAGTCGATGTAGACGAACTAAACCGAGAGTTATATGACGAGGATACGGTGTTTATGTTCCATCAACATTCCGAATTGTCCGCAAAACCGGGAAAAGGTTCCGGCGAAAAAATCCCGGTGGATAAAATCCCGCAATTTACGGATTTAGCAAAAACGAAAGAATGGCGCCGTATGTTGGATGATACTTGGCCGGGAGTAGTTTTATCGGTAGACAACTTGAAATGGATGTCCGCCGAACATTATATACAAGCCGCTAAATACAAAGGTGGGTTCCCCGATTTTTATAGGTCATTTTCTATAGAGTCAGAGAGTGATATATCGAAGGATGTGGAATATGCTAAAGCAGCGGGCGAAAGCGGTAAATTAAAGAAAAAAGGCGAAAACGGTGCGAAAGCAAAAGACATTATATTACGTGCGAAAAATATTCATCCCGATGAAAATTATGATGCTGCCGAAGTACGCAAGATCGCGGTCAATGCAAAGTTCTCTCAAAATGAAGATGTAAAACAGGTATTATTGGCGACCCGAAAAGCCAAGTTGGTCCATTTCTCGCGCGGTTCTAAGGGAAATACAATAGATATTACTTTGATGGAATTACGTCGCAAATTGGCTACTGCATAAACTGTATATAATCGTATTACAATGTTTTATACAAATCGTAAAATTATTTGTAGAAAATTGATTTTTTATATACAGATTTAAACAAATAACAAGTATTTAGTATTATTTATTATTTGTATATCTTATCAAAAACAATGTCTATTTTCACTAAATCAAGTATTCAATCTGTTCTCCAATTTACTCCCCCGGGAGCAATATTACCCATTGACTTTGCGGATTCACCCAACCACAAGTTTGGTATCCTAGAAATATCGACACCCAACAACGACGCACTTCTACATACTTGGGACGTAAAATTCGACGTAGATTTTTCCGGCTCTATGTCAGACCTATGTATAGATGGTCGTGATAAACTACAACATATCAAACACGTTCTCATCAATATTTTACGTCTATTTGCATCATATAGCAATATAACATTTAATGTCAGTGTAGATGCATTTGATGATGCCATATTACATATATTTGATTTTGTCCAGATTACACCCGAAAATGTCGAAAAATATATCGCTAAAATCAACACAATTCAGCCAAGAGGACAAACCAATCTCGTTCTCCCGTTAAAAACTACCAAGGAACAAATGGCTAAACGTTTAACCGCTTTCCCAAAAAACCGGCGTCTACATTTCTTACTAACTGACGGGAATGATACGTGTCATAATTCTTCCAAGACAATTATGAATACGGTAGATGTGCAATATGACACTATTGTATTTGGATTTGGCAAAGATCACGACTCGAAAACACTTATGGCAATAGGTGAAAAACCATTTTGCGAATATGCATTCATTGCGGAAATGGAAAAGGCAGGTATTGTATATGGCGAATATATTCATAATGTGTTATACAGATGTGTTGAAGAATTGGTCGTGCTATTGAAAAATGCGGAAATCTATTGCTGGAAAACCAACACGTGGTCTTCTACCCTCAATATAGGAAATATTGCAAGTGGTCTACATAAATCATATTACGTGCGAACGACTGGCGACGTATATTCAGTATGTGGTGAAATACACGGACGCAAATGTTTCTTGGACGACGAGGTTGCTGAGTTCACAAAACTAGATGAGTTTGATACGATGCCTCATCTGGTTGATGTAGACGGTCAAATCGACGCAAGTTCATTTAAAGACCACTCATTGCGCCTAAAGACGCTGGAATTATTATATGAGGTTGCTCATTTAGACGATTATGATGCGGATGATAATACCGATAGTCCAACTATAGCAGAACCTTCTCAACTACCATTGTATATATTACCACCAAGTTTACTACATTCTAAAAAATCGGAAAAATATAATACTAAAGTAAAGGAACTTAAGAAAAAAATACTTGCACTCTATCGCACAATTCGAGATTATAAAGTCGCTACGTATGGGGATACTGAAAATCGGTTCTTATCATCACTTATGGATGATTTATATATTGCCCGCCGGAGTTTTGACGCCTATAATGGACATTTATATACACTTGCTAGACAACGAACTCAAGGAACCCAAAATGTTTATACACCTACTAATATTGATAATTTTCAAGCTCCTGCAATTCCGCGACTCAAGCGCAATAACATTCCGACTGGTCTCAACGATGACGAAATCTATACATTGAATACATCTGGAATAACCGCAGCATTGAGTCCAATTTCGCCATTTACATTTGGAGAAGAAGATTGTTGCTTACCAGGGGATTATAATGATGTGTCAGTAGAAGACGAAGAAGACATACTGAACCACAATATTTCTAGCGGAACCCAAGACAACTATTCGACCCCCCGGATGTTAGATATTATTCGGTCAACGAGCGACCCGGTAGGTGATGACTTAGTGTAATATGTTTGTTTATGTACTTGTGTTATTTGGATTGGTTTAGTTTGGTTTGTAAAAATATTGTATAGTAGTTCATTTTTATTTTTGCGTAGAGAGGTTGTTTTTGGCGACTTGTTTGCAGAAAATTGCAAGAATGGAGCGGGCGTATTTAGACGCCCTACCCATTTTGTTTGTTTTCTGGTCGTCGTTTTCAACGACGATCAGAAAATTGCAAGGTCGTTTTTGGCACCTTTAGGTGCCTCATACGACTTGGTACTTTCTGCAAACCACCTTTGGTGGTTTGCAGAAAATTGAAATACATTTTTTATAATTCATATATGAGCATCATTTGAACAACCATTATTATTTCACAAACGTATTTAAAAGCTATTCACTATATTATACAAATCTCAACTACAAGAATGTCAGCAACTCAATCATCAGAACAAATTATGTACAGAGGAATCAATATAACTGAGACAATTGATTTTAAAAGTATCTATATCCCCAATTTACCGGAGGATTTGATGCTCAATGGTTATAACGTATCCAACGAAGTCTATCTCAAACATTTCTTTGAACTCCAATTTCCTTTAGGAAAAGTCAAGCGTGTCGATATCGCAACAAGACCGCATCACAACGGAGCTCACGTGAGATGCGCATTTGTGCATTTCGACCAATGGTTTCCATTTGCCGAAAGACTCCGAATGAAATTGGCAGCCGGGGAAGAACATCGTCTATATGGACCAAATCAATACGAATCATTCTATAGCTCAACCAATCGCGGATTCGAACGCTTTATTACGCTCAAAATGAATAGAGCACCTATTGCCGAAGTATCCGCTCTCGATGCTGAGAAAATGAACATCCATCAACTGGTCGACAACTACAAACGCCTAGAAAAACAACTTGCCGAGAGAGACGCTAAAATTGCAGAGCTTGAACGATACGTCAAGGATTTGCAAAATGTATGCGACTATAACTTGCAAAAAGTTCAAAACTTGGAGTTTGATTTGATGGCAGCAAGATGTGAATCTGGCGATTTGGGTAATAATAACTCATTGGATGAATCAACTGACAACGGTCCTATGACGATGGAAGAACTCAATATTGGATATGAAAACGTATAAACAAAAATAATATTATATTCCTAAATAATTATAAAAACTATAAAAACAATATTATTCCTAAATAACTATAAAAATAAAAAAAGGGGAAACCCACCCTTTTTTTATTTAAAATCAAATCGCGCTACTAATAAAACAGTCGTTAAATATTATTTTCCTAAATATATTTGGTTTATCTAATTTTACATAATGTTTCATTTGTAATATATATTTTACGTTCTACGTTGTTTATGACGTGAATTTATTACGCTACCAGTTGTATATAAACTATGTGGTTTATAATATACTTGAGCATTATTCGTATATAAACTACGCATAGGATAAACTCTAGAATGTTGTGGTTCAGGTTCAGAAGAAGTAATAATTGAAGGTGATGCGGATGATGCGCTAGAAGTACCACCTGTTCCAGTTGCGGTTACTGTAAATGTATATGATGTTCCACTATTTAATCCAGTTATAGTAATTGGTGATGAACTACTTGTTGCAGTTATTGAACCTGGAGAACTTGTTACAGTATAACTTGTTGCACCCGGTGAAAGTGTAAATGATACACTTGCTGAACTACTTGAAGATGTCGTTGCAGAAATATTTGTTGGAGCAGTTGGGACTGATGATGTAATATTAATAATTCCATTCATTGGCGCGTGATTCTGACATACATAATGCAAAGTACTTGGTGCATTAAGTGGTACATCAAATATTAAATTTCCATTGTCAGTTCCATTATTTATTATTCCATTTGAATATGTATTATCGGGACTATATCCATTTGAAGTTTGAATCCAGAATGGATGTCCGGGTGCATTTATAATAAACGTATATTCATTACCTCGCACTAAATCTATTGTTTTATTACTTTCACCATCAATTGAATATGCTCCTGAACCTGAAGCAGTAACATTAAAACTCATACTATATATGGATAAATATATATATATCTGACATTTATTGATAGAATAAAAACATCAACATAATATCCTTAACCCTAAAACTTCTATATTTTCATTCATAAAATAATAAAATAGTATTATTTTACGAGATACTAATTGCATATATAAGCTCATATTATGAATATATTTTATTGGACAAAGACAAATCCGTCTTTTTCTAAAATAGATTGCAAAGCAGGCATATCTATTTCTCCAAACGATACTTGTTCTATGTTCTCCAATATATAACTATTATCCGTATAATTGTCTACATCAAACATCTTTACAATAGATATCAAAATTGCATAATCAGTTATACACTCCGCTGTACAATCCGTATTGTGTAATACCCAATTGTAGAATCCGGTGGTCTCAACTGATTGTTTGTATTTTTCATACAATTCAAACAATTCACTTAAAGATGTTTGACTAACGCAATTATAATCCGTACCAGATAAAACCGCGATTTCTCTAAATGTCTTTATATCCATTCCCAAATCGTCCAACATTGCCGAAAAATCATATGCTATTACATTATGATTTACTAAACTTAAATGCCTAAATACCCGACTACATCCATAGACAAACATATCCATATCATCACTCATACACCCCCAAGCTTTTCCCAATTTCACCAATTGAACACATAATACGTCAGCCTCTCCATCAGCTTGTTCATATTTTGCGCCATATGCACTTATTAATGCTTTTGTTGTTGCTAAATTGTCATAGGAAATACTTGTCGATTCACGTTTCAATAAATCCAATTCTTTCCTCAATTCAACTTTTTCATCAGAACTATCATTGAGTGCATCATATTCCTCCTTAAGTTTATTGTATTGCTCCTCCGATTCTTTTCTATGTTTCCGGCGTTTCAATAACAATTCGCGCTTTTCTTTCGGCGGTTTTCCGTCGAAAACAAATATAGGAACAATATTGTAATTTCTAAATAACGAAATCATCAAATAGAAATGTTCGGTTAATGTATTATCGGCCATAAACTTGTATAAATAAATACTCGTATCAATCGCAATAGTCTTGCCTGATAATTCCGATAAATGTGTTTTTCGTATATTTGATTTTTTGCATTTTTCCATCAAGAACTTGTTTAAATTATGAATACCCATTTTTTGTTTTTGCTAAAGTAATTGTTATAATGTATAGTTTAGAACATACATTGTTTCTAAGTTTTTATTCAATTTTATTCTAATGGTTGGAATGGTTCGACGGTTTCACTCCTGCTAAATGTCTAATAATTTTATCCCACTCTAATATATAATAATGAAACCAATAACTAGTCAATTAAAATCATTCATTGACCACAATTGCAGAGAACCATACAATGAAATTGCAAAAACATTCATGTTCTCATCTTCTCAATCTAGTATATTCAAAAACATCCACGAATTGATACGTAATGCACATATTGAATGGCATAATAATAAAACCACAAAAATATCCGAAATAGAAAATATGCCTAAAGGACAATTATATAACGATATTCCGGAGAACTTTATACGAATTATTGAAACAACTCTTAGCCAACAAAAAACATTTAACATGAATATTGGCGGTCGCGACATTTTTGTTTCTTTCTTTGCAGATGCACATAAATCATATTCTGCCAAAAAATGGAATGATTATTTAAAAAAAATATACATATGGCTAACTATTATATCACAATTTGCAAGCACTACGTGCGTTAAAACCCTTAATGTATACATTTATTTAACCCACGAGAAAAAGCAATTGCCGGCAGATCCAAATACTGCATTGGGGAGAACCCACGCAAATACTGCATTCACTACGTCGTGTACATCCAATACAGAAATACATTTGTATAGAGAAGAAGAATGGTTCAAAGTATTCATTCACGAAACATTTCATTCATATGGACTCGATTTTTCAACTATGGAGAACACATTAGCCAATGAAAAAATACACCAAATATTCGGTATAAATGGCGACGTTAAGTTATATGAAAGTTATGCTGAGATTTGGGCCGAAATCATTCATATTTGTTTTTTGGTACATTTCGAAATGATTCATTCGCCTAAATGGGAGAACGTAGACAACTTCGTATCAAAAATAAAAGACAAATTGATTTATGAAATAACATTTTCACTATTACAATGTGCTAAAGTATTGAAACATAATGGATTGATATATGAAGATATTATTGGGTCCAATGGAAAAGTGTCGAAAATATACAAGGAAGAAACTCCCCTGTTCTCCTATTACATCGTTAAATCCGTATTATTATTTTTCGCCAATGATTTTGCAGAATGGACTATGATTCACAATCGCGGTTCATTCAATTTCCAAAAAACACAACAAAATGTGGATGCTTATATACGATTTATACAGAAACACGCCATTCATCCTAAATATACAAAAACTATGAAAATGATAGAAGAATGCCTAAATAACTCCAAACAAAAATCAGTACTTAAAAATGAACCGGCATTAAATACAATGCGTATGACTCTACACGAAGAATAGTACCTGCGATGTAGTCCATTATTTAGAAATTGCCGGTTTCATAAAATCGAGTTGTTTATATTCCCTCCAAGATATGTTTTTACCCACATTTGGCTCCACTTTTTGGGCCGCGTATTCTTTGTCCAAGTTTTCACCCCTACGCAATGCAGAATCCACATACAATTCCTTTAGCAATTTACCTACTAAAACAGACCCCTCGTGTTGGTCTACTTGTCCGTCTTCAATTAATTTTAATATATGGAGAACTTTAGACATAATATTTAAATCCAATTCATCCTTTAACACTTTGTTAAATATATCAGTATAATTCGAAAACAAAAATAGTGCTTTAGACTGACATAGGTCTAAAAAACCAGCAGGATTCATTGCCATCAATGGCTTCTCATTGCGTTTCAATAATTCCAACGTACGTATATCATCGCGAATACGAATACTATGTTTCAATTTGCGGATATTCTCTGTATTGTTTTCACAATCAGAATTGTCCAATAGATTTTTAAGGTTTAGCTTATCCTCGGCGTTCATAGTTATATATAGTATTTAAGCGTTTTTTTATATGTTTTAAGAAGTATTATATAATAATAACCAATATATATATTCTATGTCTCCTAAAGAACCTATCTCTATACTAACTGCTTCTGCAAAAACACATTTTATAGCAATTGGTATTTTCACAATATTGTTTGTAGTGTTTTATATCCTTATGTATACAGATCAATTTAAAAATATGCGAAACGAAATGGAAAAATGGAGAACATCTATATCAGTTTCTAAAACGATTGATTTTATAGATGAAACGGAAAATGAAATAGATGATGAATCTATAAATGAAACAACAAATATGCGAGAAATATTATCACCCTTTTAGCAATAATATTACGACTATTTTTTATCTATGAATTATTTATATAATGAAGCTTAAAAGTATTCATATCATATTAATTGTCATATTAGTTGTAGCTATTTTTGCCATAACATCATCTGATACAGTTGTACCATATTCCAGAGATACATTGTTTAGTCATATGTATAAATACGAGGGTATGGATAACCAAGATTCAAGTAATATAGAGGCCGATAAATCATTTCAAGATTATGTTAATCAAAATGTAAAATTACCAAATCCTTTGTCTCCATCCGAATTCAATAATGCAATTTCTTCTATGGGAAAAAAATCGGAAAATTACACTACTAAAAAAACGGCATCCGGTGATTCTGAGGAACCCAAAAAAGTAGAAGGATTTTCTTTGCAACCAGCTCCTTTCGGAGATTCTCAAGTATTAGATCGATATGGAAGCACCCCATCTGGTCCACAATGTTTTGGCCAAGGTAGTGGATATTCCAAGTCTTTAGGCCCATTATGTTTAAGCAAAGAAGATGCGCGATTATTGTCTACCCGGGGCGGAAATATCTCTGGAACTGATTCCACCATTGGCTACTAAATGACCATTATTATTTGCTAGTGTTTTTATGAAGAATATTATTTGAGTAGTCAATTATACTCAAATAATATTTGCGACCTTGCGACCCAGGGTATGTTATACTATTTGTAGACACCTATATACACCGTGTATGCCAATACTATACCGAAAAAGTTTTTGGCTAATAAATCAAGTATATTGTATGCAATGTTTTTCCAGTAATATGAACCCAATGCAGCCAATCCATATAATGACCATATTGCGAAAAAAATCCAATACAAGATTTTTCCATTAAATGACGAATATTTAGCAAACTTGTCATAGATTATTACAAAATAAGTTAGAAAAGGTAAAAATCCGCACAAAACTGCAAGTTTCGTATCTAGTTCTCCTATTTCGCCTAAATATCCGAAAATCAACATCATCCAATTCAAAAAGAATATCGGTAGCAATACTCCCCAGTTTTGTTTGAAATATTCCACAATAGTGGTATTTTTTACAGATGGTCTTTCCGGAACACTATTCTCAGCCCCGGGTTTTTCTATTAGCGGTTCACGATTTTCCTTATTTTTTTCACGTTCTCCTAAATAATCCAAATACAAACAGAAAGTAAATACCATTGTAGGTGTTGTTATAGCCCAATCATAGTATCTATTTGGGGTAACATTTTTCACATAAGAAAAAATGGACGCAAACCATACATAAAATGCGCCTTCAATCAATTGAACTAGTATTTCCAAGCCTAACATTTTTTTTACAATTAATAGTTCTCCTGGAACTGGCAAAAAATGAAATCCTATGCCTGTAATACCGGTTATAATTTGAACGAATAATGATGAATATACAGTGGTTTTTAGAATATTATTGAGGCCCGCCTTTTCCATTATATATATAATCGTAGAGTATCTATAAAGTACTTTCGCAAATTGTGCAATAGGAGATTTCCATACTCCTATCAGGATCTATATCAATCAAATCGTGGACAACATTATGTTTGCAATGTTTGTGTAAATATTTTTTCACCCGATTCAGTATATCTAAATAGTCGGGCGTTTGTCTAATATCGGGCATCGTTTCAATAAGGCGTTTCACTGATAACATAACCTCCACTTCATAGGGTTGTTGTGTTCTGTCTTCAGATATATCCGAGGTTTCTTGCTGATTTGCGGACATTGTGTATAGTAATATTGCGTATAATTATGTCTATAACAATACTAGTTCTCGGTGGGTTTCAATTTTATATATAGCAAAACTATTTTTTTTGGAAATATGCTTAAAGATTACTCCATAATATATGTATCAACGCGAAATATAATAACACCAATAAATGGCCGATATATCGAATATTGATATAGATGTATGTGGATATGTGGGTGCCGAACGAAAATCTAACTCCCCATTAGAAGATGTATTTAGCGAACAGATTGCAAATGCACAAGAGGCGATTCGGTTAGCCAAAAAAATCGACCCCGATGTAAAAAGCAAAATCGAAATCGTTAATTATATCAAGGATAATACATTAGTATGCGTGAAAGTGCGTGATATGGCATCGGGGTTCACTGGAATACACAATATGAAATCCAAAGAAATGTTCAAATTATTTCACCATCCTTCTAAAGAAAGCACTGGATATAGTGAATATGGAATCGGTGGGAAATTGAAAAATATGCTGCTCGCCAGAAAAATAACATATAAAACGAAAACCAATAGTGGTCCTACCGAAATGTCCGTATGGGACGTGGATAAATCTATAGAAAAAAACTCTATAGTCGATGCGGTAGAATATTTTAGGGGGAACACGGATTTTCAATTGGATCCAAACTATTATACTGGAACTGAACTTATTTGTGAAAATATTACCGAGCCATATAGGACACAGGAGGTTGCTGAAAGTATTATAAATGTATCGTATAACCCCGATGGAGAAGAACATAATGACCTGAATGAATGCCAGATAAAGGCGGACGGATTATACAAACGCCTATGTCGAAAATATATAAAAATCGACGAAACGTGCCCAATTTATTTCATTGTCTATAAAGACGGCGAACTAATTGCCAAAAAACAAATCGTACCCAGCTCGGATTTAGAAAATTATAAAGAAACCGCGGTACTTCATATTTACGAATCGATGGCAACAAAAAAACTCCGCGTCTTATATGAAAAAGACGGTATTTGGTACGAGAGCGAACCATCAAACGGCAAAGATGTTTTCAGAAAAGACGCCAGTATTTTAAAACCAGACAAAATAACTTCCATTCAATCCAATTATATATTTAGGTCAAATATAACCGTCTATTGCTCTACCGATAGTCGAAATATCAATAGTAAAATGGGATATGACACTTATCGTATAGTAGAAGGTGGTGGAATTATTAAAACAAATCCCGAAAAATTACGGATGAAATGGACAAAATGGAGTAGCCATAGAACCCGATATGCGGCATTCCGCGGTGCAATAATGTATGACCGAAATAGCGACATTTATTTGAATAGTGATAAGGCAAAAACCACGTCAGACGATCGTCCCTTCCACGATTTTATTCGATGGAATATATTGCACATAACGGACAAATATTTCGCGAAAATGAAAACTGAAAATGGTTTCTATGACACGGATGTCCCAAAAAAACGCAGAACTGGTGATATACCATCAGTTTCCGTAATCCATTCTATACCAGATATTATCCCTAAAGTTGCCTATAATTTAGATGAATATGATACCCGTGAAAAACTAGTGGAGTTGTTGTGTATATTACACAATAAACCCGGGGACAAAAAACTAGCAAATACGTTTAATCGACTGGCTGGTTCAGAATCAGTGCTTAAGTGTGCTATATCAGAAATATGCGGTATTTCATAATGAATATGTTTGTATAAAAAATAACCGATTGTTTATTTTTTATATGTTGATGTTTCACCTAAATATCCAATGAAATAATGTTTTTGTCTGACCGTTGTTTACGACGATTAGTACGTTTTGGAAGATTTCCATTCTGAGCATCACGCAAAGATGTTATACTAATCATACTGTCATCTTCGACCGAAGCCGAAGCCGAAGTCGAAGCCGCTGGCGCGTGAATATCTACAGTCCGCGTTTTCAATCCGGCCAAAATATTATCTATATCCGTATTTTGGGGACCGCGCATCTCTGGTCTTGTAGGAGGAACGGATCTTGGCAGATCGTTTACTGACGAATAATTTCCACCTATATCCACACTTTCTTCTCTAAACATTGCGCCCCGGCTAGCGGATATATCCGGTCTATTTGAAGGGCGTTCTGTATATTGCATTCCTCTCCCGGGCATAGGACCCTGATTTTTCGTCTCCACTGGTGGAGGCGGTGGTGGACCACGAGGCGTAGTAGCCTGTTTGTCCTTCATCATATTATTTGCCATAGCAAATCCTGGAGAACTTTGGCTCATACTACTGACAGTTGCATCAGTAAACATTTTCATTAATTCGGGACTTTGTTTAATGACATCATTGAAACCCGGGGTGGCCGAAGAAAGCGCTTTGTTAGTAAAATTGACAACCGCCGCGGAAAATCCCAGTCTGAGTAATAGAGATAATTCGGGTGCCATTTTACCACCCTTATATTTCTCGTGCAATTCCGTAAATATTTCGTCATAACTCTCAATATCTTCACTAACTTGTTCTGCCCATCCGTCTAAATTGATTCCAAATGGATCAAATGCCGCATTTGCATATTCAATCGAATTAATACCAGTCATTAACCACCATCCCATCAACTTAGTGCTGTCTTTTTTACGTTTATCCTCTAATGCAGTCTCATATTCATCTTCCACCTCTTCATAACTAGAGTCCATTGTATAACGCGTACTATTTTTTAGTAAACCCTTTTCATACCATTCATCCAATTTCTTAATCATAAGACGTTTCTTTCTGCGTTTTTCTCGGTCAGACATACGATTCGATGATGAATATTCTGTAGGAATATCATTCATTTTGGAGAACCCATCCCAAGTGCTGGTATTGCCCACCGTTTCTGCAGTTGCTGAACCCAAATTAGAACTCAGACCATTGCCACTATATGATGATGATGATGAAGCAACTGGTTCAGATTTATTGAATCCAAACATATTGCCTAAACCACTCAAAATCTTGTTATCGCTAAACAATCCACCGGAAGAACCTTGAACATTATTGGCCCCCGATAAATCGTTCAATTCACTTTCCAATTTATCCAAATCGCCTAAATCTATGTTGATATTTCCACTAGAATTGGACCGTTTTTTATCATTCATCAATAATTCAATACCCGATCCAAAATTGACAGAAGGAGGTTCTCCAAACGAGGACGGTCCATCATTGAAATTGAGCGCGATTGGTTCTAAATCGCTTAATCCTAGATTAATTTCCTCCATAGTTATTTATGATAATCATACAATATTTATTTTTAAGTTCTCCGCATAACTAATTATATTTCCGCGTTTCAAATACCAAATGCCCTGTAAAAAAGAATCGGCTAAATCATCACGCTTAGTAGTCTGCAATACACTTGCCCAACCTGCCCACCCGGGGTTGTTCTCTAAAAATCGGCTGCATATTGCTATACCATCTTTTTTATGTTGTTTGTATGTAGTGTTTTTCTCAGCAACGAAATCTTTGAGTTTATTGGAAGAAGAAACGAACTCTATAACAATATCTGGGCGACCTCGCATAATAAAATATTGCGCCAACATACCTTGTATGGTTTTCATACGATTTGCTATAGTAGATATCTGGTTCTCCAAAATAACGTGTGTTATAGTTCCATCCGTTATTTCTGGCATTTCATCCAATAGTTTAGTCATATTGCGACCGATTGAAATGAGATCGGTTTCATTTGCAGTTTTATTTTTAGGGGTTTGGAGAACCCGGAAACATTTTTGCTCAAAAAATGCCAGGGTTTTCTCTAATAACCCTTTTTTTGTTGTAGGTATTTTTTCTTCTAGTTCTCCACTATTACTACGCAAAAAAAATGCGTCTAAAGTTCCGACCGGGGCCTGGGCAGGGGGCGACCCGGGGCCGGGGGCCGAGTTTTTTGCAAATACAGAATAATTTTCTGAAATGACCAACAATTCTTCGGCTTTCATTTTTCGCAAAGCTGGCGGACTATGTTCTTTTTGAGGTATTATGAACTCGGTGTGTTCATTGGCGTGCTTTTCGCAATAGTATTGCCCGTTTTTTTCGTATTTAGCCTTTTTACAACATAGTTTAGGAGAACCCGGGTCAGACTTTTTTTTTGCTGGTTTTCCTTTTAAATGACACGTACATTGTTGCTGCGTATTTTCAACAACGTCCATCAAGTTTAATACATCCCATTTTTGTATAGCAGGAGTTAGGTCAACCTCACGAGAGTGGGTATTGGACATATCAAACAGACAAAATGCCATATTTTTTATACCAATATCAAAACTAATTAGTTTTTGCATTTTTGTTATTACGTAGAGTAATAGTGCATAAAAAATTATGTTTATTAGGTTTTGTTAATGAATATATATATTGATGGATGGAAGCCGTTGATACCGATACACATAGTTCTCCAGAAGGAGAACCAGACGAACCAATTGTTCAAAATGAAGAAATTGAAGAACCTGAAGAAATTGAAGAACCTGAAGAAATTGAAGAACCTGAAGAAATTGAAGAAACCGAAGAAATACAGATTGAAATGGATATATTACAAAACAACACAGACCAGCCAGTGGTTCCTAAATATCAATTACCACAACTACCCCACCTACCAGATTTTGGAGAACTAAAACACCGAATAAATGAATACTTTCGTTCAAAAATAAATGACCAAGATACTATACAAAAAATAACCGTATTGTTAACAGTTTGTATGGAGTTTTATAGAATATTGATGGGTTCTCTATTACTCTCGTTCGTTCCACAAAAATGTGGCGATCACGTTTGCGGAATTACGGAGAACCTATATTCCGATGGAGCTTATTATGTTATTTATATTCTCAATCTAATGACATTAATAAGTTTTTCATTATTATATTTAGTCGAAATAAAACGAGAAAACCGGTTAATTACTTATTTAGACGTAAATAATAGTAAACCAACTGATGCAGTTAGTGTATCAATTCATCTTCGCGCATTACCTGATATTAAACGGGAGAACATTCTCTATATTGATAAAATCTATCAACAAATTGGATGTTGTGCTATAGCTGTGTATGTATTTAATACGGTTTTAAGTGCGGTTGTTATATATGCAAATTATTTAGACAATAAAACTATAACTGCATTTTTGACAAATGTTTTGTTTATGGGATGCAAGGTCAATGAAGTTTATAGCATTGCAAATACGGAAAACAATATTTTCTTTTCGGCTTATTTGAAAAATAAAGTACAATACAACGACGTCGATAATGACAAAATATCTACTTCAGAAATTGGACAAAGTATCGAAAATATTGAGAATATTGAAGGTTCTCAAGATGAATATTAGTCTTGTAGTCTTTAGTAATACATACTCATATTATCATATAGACATACAACATTCTATATGATAACACAATATCGGTCTACTTGAACTTACTGCTTGAAATTAATTGTTCTTGGGTAATCGCAGGAGCAACTTTGCGGGAATTTAGTTCTTCTTTGGAGAAATATAAATCTTTTAAATCACTTTGTTCATATCCCGCGACATTTGTTTTATCTAAATATGACTTGTATGTATACGGAGTGGTATAAGGAGTTTCTGGAGCTTGTGCGTAACGTGCAATATATCCGATATCATTCATTGTTTCGGACAAGTTCTGCTTCATTATATCATTTGCATTACGTGTTAAATACTGTCTGTATTGCCAATTTGATGTGACCCCAACCATTTTTACTAAGTTGTCATTGACTACCGATTCAGGTTGCCACGATGCCGAGATAACTCGACCATCAGACATCATTGGTGGATAATCTTTATAGAGGTTATGAGTTTGATATCCGTATATTGATTTAGGTCTATCTACAATAGGAGGATATGCAGTTGCTAATTCAACGCCATTGCTAAACATATTTAATAATATATATTCCACAAATATATTATTCACCCTGTATTATATTTTATTGGTCGTTTATTTGTTTATTCATCTTCCAATAACTTTAACAAATCATTTTTTTTCATTTTACTTGGATCGCTACATAACCCTTTAGAAATAACAGTTGCTTTCAAATTACTTAATGACATTTTTTTGTATAGATCTTTTGCTGATGATCTTTCTATAACAAATGTAGTTTCAGTTTGTTCGTTTTGAATATCGTCAACTTTTCGAACTACTATAGGGGTTTCTTCTTGGTCTGTTGTTAGTGAATAATCAATTTGCACGTCTTGTACAGGAGACTCATATGTATCATCTATATCCTGACTATCATCTAAGTTTATAGAAGTTATGTCAAGTTCTTCTATATTGGGATGGGTTTCGCTAACATTTAAGCTTATAATTTTTACACTGTCTACGCTACTATTTTTATTACACGCAAGTTCGTCATCGGATACAATTATTTTCGAAAAATCATTTTCATCAATATCGTGTTCGTCTCCTTCACCTTCTTCATCTGAGTCATTCAATTCGGACTCACTATCATCGAAATCATCTGATTCATCAGACTCAGTGGATTCATCAGACACATCGTCTTCTTCTACTTCTAAATTATTATTGTTTTTATTAGATTCTGAATGCATATGCAAATTGTTATATGAGTATTGTTCACCCACAGTATTAAACATTTTGTCCGGATATTCAGTAGAAACAGTTATGTTTCCTAAATGTTCTTGACCAGTCCAATGTTGGTACATTCCGCCGAATTGATCAATACTTTGGGGTGGTGGACCAACTGATTGTATATTACTTAGTTGTTTTACTACACCAGCAACAATATCAAACAATGATTCGTACTTTTGTTCTACTAAAGACAATCGTTGCTTAAAATGGTACACTAGCAACGCAACTAAAATAATTGTTATGCCTAAACTAATGAAAAAAAAGGTTTCGATAATATTGAAAAATCCCATTGTTTTATAATACTCTAATAAATAATACTAATTATATAAACGTATACATAATCGAACATTTTTCTATGGCTCTATAATATAGGTACATATGAGTTCTGCTGACCCACCAATTTCACCTAGTTTTACTGAAACGCTTCCGTCATCTCCATCTGTTCCAACGGATAGTGTAGGCGGCTTTAGCAATAAAACTATTATTATTATTTTGTGTGCTATTATTTTTTTGATACTACTAAATGATAGTATTGGTAATATTTTTAGAAATATTGCGGTTATGGCGTATAATTTGACAATGAAAGTGCTTGCCCTTTTTGGATTTGTTGCGGGTTCAGCAATAAATATTAGTGCAAATATTGCAGGTAATGTAGCTCGAACTGGAGTTGATATAACAGAAGGAACTCTTTATTCAGTAGGAAATATTTTGACTGGTACTCAGGGTCAACCACTGCAACAGCAACCCGATTTACCGCAACAGCAACCCGATTTAGATAAAACACTAAATAATTCTACTATAGGTCAAAAAAATGCTCAAATACCTAGTCCAGATACTACTGAAAATCCTATACAAAACCCGATTTCTCAACAAAAAAACACTTGGTGTTTAGTAGGAGAATACAAAGGTCGACGCGGATGCATTGAAATATCAGAACACGACAAATGTATGTCCGGACAAGTATATCCTTCACAAAAATTGTGTCTTAACCCGACATTATCTCAAAATGCCTAAACATTTTATATAAAGTATAATTGAATCATAAACAACAAAATATTTTATGCGAACAATAACATAAAGTATTTTGTATGTTTATAACATATGGATCATCCAGAAACTATGGACTATAATACAAAACTCATATCGGATATAGACAAAATCAAATATATACAACTGAGTTCAGATAAATATTGTATAACTCAATTGATAGAAGATTTAGAATGGTTGGCTAAAACAGTTAGTTTTAGTAAATCGTTTTCTGATTATTTAGTGTATATAAATAGAGGGAACAAAATGATTTCTTCAAATTGCCCTGTATATGTTGCTTCTAAATCCGATTTTGATATCGTAGAAAAAACGCCGTTTTTAAAATATAAAGAGGACGCAAAATGTAAATACCGAAATATTGTCAGTGTGTTGAAACATTTATATAAAACTGCATTGGAATTACCAGACGCGGAACGTGTAATAAGAACAATTAGATCCGATTTCAATATAGAAACCGATATTTATTTAAAACATCCAGATTTTATTATGGACCATTTCATTTATCACACATATAGTCATAATCATATTTCAGATAATTACGAAAAGGTATTAAATGTCATAAAAGTATTTGAATATTTATATAACAAAACAATAAATTACGTAGACGAATTGGATTTTGATGCAAGAACCACTACATAACCTGACAGTCATATGATGTATCGATATATATCATATAACACCCATATCTTACTATATTATTGCCCTACAATACTACTAACATACTGATTTGTGGTATTTGAATAAGCTACACAATTATTAATTCTATTTACTCGTCTAGTTCTATTATATATTGCAGTATACGTTATGTTCGAAAAATAGGCGTCTGCGTCATAATCTTCACTACCAGTATCTAATTCTACTGTTGCCAATATATTAATATCGTAAATAATGTTCGGAGGCGTATATAAGACAACGTCATTTAATTCTAAATTACCTATGAAAATAGTCGCAGAAAAAGGGTTGCTACCCGATTTACTAGTATTTAAATACATAACAGATAATTTATTAGTAGTTGATGCATTTGTAGGATTGCTTACAGTTATTGTTTGTATAGTAGTAGTATTATAATGTATTTGAAAAACGACTTGTGTAACTGTTATAGAAACTGTATTTCTAAAAAAATCCAAATTGTAGTCTGTTATTGTATTGTTTGACCCAGAAACTCTTATCGAAACAGGTTGGACTAATGAAAATGTCGTATAATTATTTTCAATCCCGTTCCGTACATAAATTGACACAACCGTTTTATCATTCGTTTCAGATAATTCTACATCCGTATAAGTAAATATGTTCCACTTACGAGTATCTGTTTGTATAAATAAATTGTAATTACGGTTATCGTTATAATTATATAAAGGTACAGATGGGTCCATATACAAATATTGTATTGGTCCAGGGACATTACTAGATGATGTTGGAACTGATATCAAGTTTTGGTCGCATACTTTTCGGGTTGTTATAGAATTGGTAGATGCGGATATTTGTGGATTATTTGCTAAATACGAAAATGCTTGTTTCTTAGTTGTGCCATTTTGTTTTGTATTTTGTTTGTTTGCATTGTATTGTAATATTTCGGACTTTCTGCGCATAGCTAATTGGTCTTGTGTATACTGTGAATATGGACTAACTGGATTGAATCGTATAGGAACGGTAGTAGGGATATTAGAACGTCTCAATTGAGTAATAGCATTACAAGTGACCACCGAAGTCGTGTCAGATACAGTATTCTGAGTAGTATTTTTAACGACTGATATAGTATTGGTTGTATTAGCGTCGTTAATATATTTAATATTTATTAACATGTTTGGGTAGTTTGCAGTTGTGTAAGTATATATTGGTATTGTACTTAATGACACAGTTTTATTTGGTATTATTAGTTTCATTATTAGATTTGGACAATTTGTGTTGTCCGATGTACTACCAAATATATTTTCTCCTATAGCAGTTATGTTTGAATAGACGCTTATTGATTTAAATGCAGTGCATCCACTAAAAGCATTATTCCCAATTGAAGTTAATATAGAAGGAAGCAACAATACAGTCATAGAAGAACATCCTCGAAATGCGTTATCGCCTATAGATTGGACATTGCTAGGAATAATTACATTGATTAGTTTACTACAATATTCACATAAAGATTCTGGTATAATAGATACTTGACTTGGAATACTTAGGGAAGTCAGAGAACTACATCCCTGAAAAGCAGTGGATTGTATAGACAAAATACTACCTGGAAGTGTTATAGTTTCTATATCCGTGCAATAATTAAATGCACCAGCGCCAATATCAGTAATCCTTTGTGGAATAGTTATAGATGTTAGACTTGTGCAAAGTTGAAATATATAATCGCCAATAGATGTTAGACTGATTGGCATATTTATTGATGTTAACTTAATGCATTCTGAGAATGCATTACCATAAATAATGGTAACACTTGATGGAATGATTACGGATGTTAGATTTGTACATTCAAAAAATGCAAAAGCTCCAATTTCTGTAACCGAGGATGGTATATTTATTGATGTTAACCTGCAACTCGCGAATGTTTCATAATTGATCATAGCAACTTTATTTGGTATATTTATTGATGTTAATCCACAAAATTTAAATGCACCATCGCCAATACTGGTTACACTTGATGGAATGATTATAGATGTTAGACCTCCACAATTTTGAAATACATAATTGCCAATAGCTGTAACTGTAGTCGGTATAGTTATTGATGTAAGTGAAGAAACACCAGAAAAAGTATAATCTGCGATTGTATCAACAGTAGTAATTGCAGTGTATGTGTATACAGATCCACTTGATCCAGTTTTTGTAAATGTAAGATTCACGTAATATAGAGTATCACCTAGATCTCGATTTGATGTAAATACAATATAGTTCGACATATAATATATATTTAGCAATCATTATTTACTAATAAACTTTTTCGACATATGTTATACAGTGTTTTCATTTCATCATCTATGAGAGAGTCATAATATGTTTTCAAAAACAATATAAATAATATTTCTCTTCATATGTATATAGTTGAACATATGTCTAAACTTTCCGTTTTTTTACTATTAGTATTTGTTTCCAATGTATTTAGTGCAAGTATTATGGACCGTTTCCACGAATGGGTAGAAACTTTCCATTTCAAGTTTCGGGATGATGCTCATTTCTTAGATGTGTACCACAAGTGGGTCGCCAACGATCGTTTTATCGAGGTCTCCAATTCCCAAAATCTGACTTATACTCTCGACCATAACCAATTCTCCGGTATGGATACTACCGAGTTCCGCCAGTATTTGCTCTCTTTCGATAAGCCCGTTACTATTGAGTCCAACTATGTTCAACAAGAAATTATCAGTGTTCCTAAATCCGTCGATTGGGTAGCTGCTGGAGCAGTTACTCCAGTTAAAGACCAAGGACAATGTGGTTCTTGTTGGAGTTTTTCTACAACTGGCGCATTGGAAGGTGTCTATTTCTTGAAATATGGAACATTGGCATCTTTTTCTGAACAGCAATTGGTTGATTGTGATACCCTAACAAATGGGGGTCGAGATCACGGTTGCAACGGTGGACTGATGGATAATGCGTTTACCTGGATTAAGAAAAACGGCGGATTGTGTTCTGAACAAGATTATCCTTATGTATCAGGAACTACCAAGACTGCTGGAACTTGCAAGACTACTTGTAGCGTAAATAGCAATAGTAAAGTCCAATTATTTGTTGATGTCAAGCCTAACTCAGACGACGCGATGTTAACTGCACTCGCTCAACAACCCGTATCTGTTGCAATTGAGGCAGACCAAACGGCTTTTCAACTATACAAATCTGGCGTTTTCACTGGAACATGCGGAACCTCTTTGGACCACGGTGTATTAGTAGTTGGATATGGAACTGACAGCACACTTGATTATTACACAGTAAAGAACTCTTGGGGAACTTCTTGGGGAGAAAAAGGATTTATCCGGTTAGGTAGAGGTGCGTCTTACAATAAGGGTGCAGGTCAATGTGGTGTTTTGATGGAGGCAAGTTATCCTGTTCTATAAATATACTACACCAACAAAGAATTAGAAATTAATTATTCATTCATATAAATATGAATACTTACATATAGTTAATGTGCTATATGTAAGTATTATAGCTCAAACATAAATGATATTTATTTATAAACATTGATTTTTATATAATCTTTCTGGAGTATCATGAGCAACCGAAAAATCTCCATATTTATAACCTTGTTCTACCTCTAATGCAAAAAACATACCGACTAAAGCTTCTATTATATTTCCTGCATTATAAGTACAGTTACTTTCATGTTCAAAATAGCTTTGTTCTAGTTCATCATTTACATAATATTGTATCATCCATGACATCATTTTTTCAAATAATTTAGAAGATATTACAAATGTATTACACGTAATCATTCTATTTTTTATAACAGTCTCCTCTGTATAATTTGTATTAAAAAAATCATTATAACTCTTTAACCCACATTTAAAAACATTAAGATTTTTTACTATTATTTTTTGCCCACCTAAAAACCACCAAGGGAAAAACCAATATACATATATTGTTTTTTCATCTATATCTGACAAAATATTAGGAATGGTTGTATTTGAAAATTTCATATCATATTGACATAATCCAATAAACTGAGATTTTTTGTACAACATATTCATATAAATATGATATAATGCACTGGCTTCATTGTACCAATTACGTTGATATGATTGATTATAAACATTTAACGAGTTTTCATATATTATATTCATTTCTGTATTTTCTTTAGTTTTTACACCATAAAAAGTTATATATTGCTTGTCTTCTTCGTTCATTTCAGAATATAATTCAGGAAATATTTTAGAGTGAAATACATTGTATATAGTTAATTTTTTTTCATACTGTATATTACAATTTTCCATACTATTAACAGTATTGATAGTATTAATAACTAAACTCATTTTATATTATTTATGATGATAATATAAAATGATAATAATAGTTTACAATACTAAAGTTCACTTAGTATATTGTTGCATCATTATGTAATTGCGTGTTTTATTTATAACCTAGAAGTATACCACAAATTGGATAAATAAGACGGTTTATATTTAGGAGTTTTACCAGAAATTGAAGCACCAACCGACCTAGATGTACTTGGAGTTAAATTAGGCCCAGTTGCAACAATCGAATTAATAGCAAATATATTTAGCGCACTAGCATAGTAGCGAAGATTCGATAAACTACCATTGAATCCACCATATATCCCATCGCAAACAAACACGTCGTAATAGTTTTGTTTAGGTACATTATCCAATACAGTATGAGCACTGATTACACCATTGATATATACATCTACACTATTGTTTTGCAACCGGATCAATAAATGGAACCATTTCTTGAGAGGAATGTTATTAATGTCAATAGTTGCAGGTGAGTTTTGAACAACTGTATCTAATACTATATGAATCGTAGGATCTTCACTAAAACTTAAATATACGCCAGGTCCATTATTTAATGTAGAAACTCCGTCCGCACCATATGAATTAGTTCCTTTATGGAAAATATGGTGATAATTATGGGTTGTACTGTTGCGGCTTGCCACAGTTCCGGCAGATGTTCCATCCGTTGATGGTGAACCAACCGCATTTATAAAGAGCCAAACTGACCAGGTCCATTCAATACCGGTTGGTTTGTTATTTGATCGTAATAACTGGACTGAATTGTCATCCATTGGATCTTGTTTTACCCATATAGCTTTACTTCCATCAATTAATCCTTGAATCAAATAGGGGTTTGAACTTGTCTTGGAAAAATAATTTAGCAAAAACATTCCTAAACGTAGCAATATATTGAACAAAATAATGACAAACAATATAAATGCTATACGGGCAATTATACTATTTGATTGTAAAAAATCATTACTGGCTTCTCCTAAAGTCGTCGGCGATGAATACTCGTTCATTGATGACGATACATTATTTTTTAAACTAGAAATAGAATCTGCAACAGTTGAATATGCACTTGAAGCAGCATTAGATACATTTTGAATAATAGTTGGTTGTCCTTCACTCATATCTACAATGTTATATATAACCACACTAAATTATTTTATTATAAAATATATTTATCTACGATAATAAAATACTTATTTATTATGCCGAATTGGTATACCATATTCTAGAATCTTATAGTTATACGAATTATATAACTATAAAATTATTGTTCACCCATAAATGTATTTATTGGTATTGATATTTGGCGATAGGTGCTTGGTCTTTTGTTAGTACAAAGCTGAATCCGTATGCAGGTCCAGAAGTAGCCGAGAATCCATTTCCGGCCATATAGCTGGTCCATACAGATTGTGGGTCTGTAGGAGAAGCAATACGTGAGAACTTGGTTAAATATGCGTCAAATGTTCCGTATGAAATATCATATGGTCCACTCATATCTGGTAAATAATTTAATTGCTGCGACTTAACTAATTTTCCGTCTAAATAACAATCGACCACGGATCCTTCAACACTTACAACTATATAGACCCATCTTTGTATCGGGAAATTATTAGTTATGGAAACAACAGTTTTAGTTTTAGCGGTAGTGTAAATATCGACGTTTAAAGTTGGTTTAGCAGAATCTAAATATACTCTAAACTTTGTAGTACCAGCATTTTGTGCCTTGACTATTTCTTTAACGCCTGAACTCCAGTTATTTACATACACCCACATACCATATGTGAATGATGTAGCGGCCGGATTTGTTATATTTTTGTTCAATATAGTTTCATTTGATTTATTCAAATCAATCAATGTTCCAGTGGAAAACCAGACGTAATATACAACATATACTACGATAACCACAATAATAATTATCAAAATTATGAGCGCTGGATTCATATTATATATAGTGTCTAGAAATATTTATTGCAAACTTTATACAAATGTTTGTTCAAACATTAAAATCAACCGGAGGGTTTTTTAAATAATTTGTATTATACAATGTTGCAATTTGTTCAGAGGTTAGTGGTTTTTTATTATACGTAACATTACATATTGCTCCCGTTATGCCACCGTCGCTTCCTAATAAAATGGAATCATTTGAAGAGTAGTCCGGAATATTATTTGCAAAATAAAATGTTCTTTCTAAATTGCCGTTAACATATAAATCTACTTTTGATTCAAAATAATTAAATGACAAGAAGTTCCATTTTTGGTCAGGCATACTAAGCTCATATTTAGCAGTATTTTCTGTATCTGCAATAGTATTCCCGTCTTGGGTGTTCGAAAAATAAAAGGTGTATATATTTCTATTTTTTAATCGCTTATTGTCTGATTTATTTTTATGTGTTATTCTAGGGTGATTATTGTAGTTGAAAATAGTGGTTTCATTTGCATAAGCCGAGTTAGATGATGGTTGTATATTCAAAAATACCCACATATTTATGCAATAATTTCTCCGATACGATAGGTCCTTGTTTTCTATATTCATTATTTTGTCGCCAAGTGGTTTAAACAAGAAGTTCTCTATATTTCCTACATTTATTTCTTTATCTAAATATACTGGTTTATTTTGCAACATTATAGATGTTTTCCGGATAGACTTTTGAATAATTTTTGGAATATAAACATATCCTAATGCCAATATTAGTTCCAGTATAAGTAATATAAATACTATATTGGGAGTTATATGGTATTGTTGTAATAAGTATTCCAATCCATCACTTAACATACAAGGAATATAAAACAAAAAGTTGGCGAAAAATCCGGGCCATCCAGTTAATGACTTAATTCGTTCAGAAAACATTTTATATCCAATTGCTAAACCAATTACTATCATCAATAAAAAAATTATTCGCATAAAATTACTGACGGTTGATATGACTGATGGAGTTATATATGATGCAAAATACCCGACCATAGCTAATAATGACAATACTATACCCCCAATTAAAAAAGGCATATAAGGCGTTTTCGAAAAATCCGGCAAACTAGAATATATGCCAAAACATACCGCAACAATAGTTCCTATGACCAGCATATACGAACTAGTATTATCGAGCAATGCTTTCGGATCACGAGTTGCGTAAAACAAAATAATAGCTAACAAAACGGGTCCTAAAATAATTCCTATATTATTTTTTATACAATCAATCAATAATTGCCTTTTTACTGAATCATATACGTATAAAGCAGACCCCAGTGTAAATAAAATATTTACTATGTCATTTTTGAAAACATAAATAAATATGCATATTAATGCTATAAAAAATGATATACTTATCAGATATGTTGTTCGACTAAGTTTTGGACCTGAACCAAACCCAAATATTTCACCCAATACGTCCTGTGGAGTTTTAAATAGGGTGTCTGACATACTTATATAATGTGCATAAAATATTTTTCGTAGGTGTACTGTTCCACTATATACCGCCTATCAAAAATATGCGGTATATACAAGTTATATGAAGTTTGAATCCACTAGTATTCCACTAAATTATATCATTAATATTAAAGATTTTCCATAGCCGTTTTTTCACCGTGGCAATCTCTACATAAAGCAATTAGATTATCTACGTGATTACTCCCACCGTATTCTAATCTGGTTTTGTGATCTACTTCAAACCAAGCTGGTAATTGACGGCCACATTTGCCACAATGCCAATTTTGACTAGCCGCAACGAACTTTTTCTTTGTCTCACTTACTGACCTTTTTGTCCCTTTTTTACCAGATTGTGTAATACGTTCATATTGAGACATATGTGGGCGTATTTGTGGCATAGAAGTTATAGGATATCCTACATCCGGATTATTTGAAAATCCTTTTTTGGCAGTAAAATCCAAAATAGGTGATATAACCATAGATGCATTTTTGTCAACTGGCAAATATTTTAAATAATCATTTGACGCGGTTATTAGTTGTTGGGCTTTCGATGGGTTTTTACGAAACAACCAATATAACATAAATGCACCAAATGCAATACCGGCCATTTGATAATATTTCTTCCAAGTTAATAGTTTTTTGACATATGCACCATCAGTGTATATATTTGCCATCAAAAAAGCAGCAATACCAAATAAGACAATTTCAAATCTCATTGTAAATAACAAATAGTATATAATATCAAAATATTTTTGATAAGAAACGCTGGGTACTACTTTTAGATAAGTTTTTTGAACACACAGTTATATGAATACGCGCACAATCGTAATAATAATAATACTCATACCAATCAGTAATACATATAAATAGCTAATATGCACATTATAATAAGAGCAAAATATAAGTAATGTTTCTTTAAATTGAGTTTTTCGGCTAAATAAATCGGTCTAGGTTTATAATTTGATTCATATGCTTCTTCTGATTCTTCAAACGTGAGTTCTTCTTTTCCGAGCATAACATTTATTTTGTTGTGAATGAAATATCCCCATTTTATAAACGATGCACGATTATCTAAATATGGCGAAACCGGGTATTTATCAAGCATTCGACTAAATCTATCTCCCATTTCCGAATTAGGTAAAAACAGAGGCAAGTTTTGTATAAAATCGTAATATTTACGTTTAGTTATAGCATTTGGATTAGCAACATCAGGATAAGAATGTGTTATAGAATGTATTACAAACCAAAAATGAGGTCCCCATACTGCAGAATCTGATAACATCGCAATACGAAAAACTATATAGAAACATAGGATTATAATACATTAGTTTCATCGAATAATATGCATAATTATGATATCTATTGCAACAACTGTGGGAAAAATGGTCATCAATTCTATCAATGTAAAATACCTATAACAAGTTTCGGGGTAGTTGCTTTTCGAATAAATCCTGAAAATCGGGGTGTTGTAGGAGATTGCGTAGAGGGCAACTCATTTTCCGGATTACTACGTAATCCTGAAAACAATAAATACGAGTTTTTGATGATACGACGTAAAGATACTTTAGGATATATCGATTTTATGAGAGGCAAATATACATTGCATAATAGTAATTATATTATGAATATGATTAAACAAATGACCATAGATGAAAAAAACCGGTTGCGAACCGGTAATTTTACGGAACTCTGGAAAAACTTGTGGGGAGGTGAAAAAATATCAAATCAATATAAATCCGAAGAAAATACGTCTAGAGAAAAATATAATGCATTAAAATCCGGAATAATGATCAAATCCAAATTATGTACATTAGATACATTATTGGACGAAAGTGCTATATATCAACAATGGACCGAACCTGAATGGGGATTCCCTAAAGGTCGCCGAAATATACAAGAGAAAGATTATGAATGTGCTATTCGCGAGTTTTCCGAAGAAACTGGATATGACCCGGGGGTTTTGAAAAATATCCATAATATTATTCCATTTGAAGAGAACTTTTCTGGATCTAATTATAAATCCTATAAACACAAGTATTATTTAATGAATATATCGTATTTAGATAGTTTACATCCTACCACATTCGAAAATACAGAAGTGAGCGATATTCAATGGAAATCGGTAGAAGATTGTATTTCTTGTATACGGCCTTATAATTTAGAAAAAATACAAATGATTTCTAAAATACACGCATGTTTGACAACCAACCAATTTTATTTTGTGTAAACCTAGTATTGTATAGCAGACAAATAAAACGTTAGTTATTTCGCCTGATTTTATGTATATACTATATAGTAATAGTATATACAATGGATAAAGACCAACCCGCTGAAAAAAAAGTGCGTAAAAATGTTCGCATAAAAATAGTCGAAGGGCCACCACTGAAATTACCTCTCAAAATTATGGACCCGGCTCCGGAAGAAGCGAAAGATATACAAGAAAAGGTAGTAGAAGATTTACAATCGATTGTTTCTCCTACAAACATAATCCCAACTAAAAACCCTATGCCTCTAATAATACGCCCCGGTCCACCAATTACAATAAGAACTGTAAAAAAAACTCCTAAATTGGCTCCCGCAGAAGTAGAACCTGAAAAATCTGTTCCTAAAAACCCAATGCCTCTAATAATACACCCCGATAAACCCATTACAATAAGAACTGTAAAAAAAACTCCTAAATTGGCTCCCGCAGAAGTAGAACCCGAAAAAGCCGTTCCTAAAAACCCAATGCCTCTAATAATACACCCCGATAAACCCATTACAATAAGAACTGTAAAAAAAACGCCTAAATTGGCTCCCGCAGAAGTAGAACCCGGGGCTGTCGCAAAAAAACCAAGAGCACCTCGTAAAACCAAAAAATTACAGCAACCACAAGAAGCAGTCGAAGGAGCTATAGAAAATGTTATTGAGGCTAAGGCTAATACAAAACGCGGCCGACCCCAGGACAAAAAAACAAAAAAAGTAGACCAAGAAATTGCACCACAACCGGTTCCTCCAGCCAACCAAATAAAACCGGCAGAAACCACAGAAGAAGCCAAATACAATGCAGAGTTATTACGGAAAGAACGCGCAGAACACGACGCATATATGGCCAATCCTACCGATGAATATGATTTTTTATATCCCCATTTAAATGACCCCAATTTCATTGTTAAACTCTCTAAACACAAAGAGTTTTACGATACACAATACGATGGACAAATACATCCTATAGAAAAACAGGCAGATATCTTATGTAATACCGGATTTGAATTAACGCCACACCAGCTTTTTGTTAAAAACTTTTTATCAATGCAAACCCCTTATAATAGTCTATTGCTATATCACGGTTTGGGGTCAGGTAAAACGTGTAGTTCCATTGGTATAGCCGAAGAAATGCGTTCTTATATGAAACAATTAAATATAACAAAACGCATATTGGTTATAGCTTCTCCCAACGTCCAGGCCAATTTCAGATTACAGTTATTTGATGAAACTAAATTAGAATACTTACAGGGCCGCAGCGCGGATGACGGTATTTGGAACATTAATTCGTGTGTGGGTAATTCACTCATTAAAGAAATCAATCCAACCAATCTAAAAGGATTAAGCAAAGAAAAAGTCATATCATCCATCAAACGTATTATTAATAATTCGTATTTGTTTATGGGCTATATACAACTCACTAATTACATTTTCAATGCTATTAAAAAAAGCGCGAATATAGAGAACTTGACAAAACCGCAACGGAAAAAATTACTAATTAAACACATTAGAGAACTTTTTGATAACCGGTTAATTATTATTGATGAGGTCCATAATATACGTATTTCCGACGACAACCAAGAACGGAAAAAAACAGCCTTGCTTTTGATGAAAGTCGCTAAATATTCGCAAAATATGCGGCTCCTACTTCTTTCGGCAACCCCGATGTTCAATTCATACCAAGAAATAGTATGGCTGACCAATCTAATGAATATAAACGACAAACGGGCAACTATTAAAGTATCCGACGTCTTTGATTCTAAAGGGGGGTGGGTACCGGCTAAACAACTCTCGGATGGAACGATGTCAGAGGACGGAAAATCCCTGTTAATAAGAAAACTAACTGGATATATATCGTATGTCCGAGGCGAGAACCCATATACATTTCCATATCGCGTATATCCCACACAATTTGCGGAAATGAAATATGTTCTCCTAAATCAGCCATATCCATCTGCTCAATTAAATGGAAATCCGATTTCAGAAGAAGAACGTATAAAATATATAGACGTATTTGCCACTACATTAGAACCCGACTCGGTACAATATAAGGGATATAAACGTATTTTAGATGAAATGAAGGCTAAATCCAATGATCAATATACCGCGACTGGCCGATTACGAAAAATGCCCGCGTTTGAAGATATGGAATCATTTGGATATACATCATTGCAATTATTAATAGAAGCCCTAAATATTGTATATCCTAATCCGGTTTTGGAGAACCCGACAAAAAGCTCTCTATCTCTATCTAACGAAGATGATGAAATATCAAAGGCATTAGTGGGTGAATCTGGTTTGAGAAATACAATGAATTATGTCAAAGAAACCAAGGATATGATGCAATTAAAATACAAGTTCTCCTATAAACCAGAAATTAAAGACCGCATTTTCGCACCTAGACATATCGGAAAATACAGTGCAAAAATAGAAGAAATATGTAATTGTATTAAGGAAGGCAAGGGTATTATTATGATTTATTCGCAATATATTGATGGCGGATTAGTTCCTATGGCTCTAGCTTTAGAAGAAATGGGGTTCTCTCGTTTTGGTTCTACGCCTAATACCCCCAATTTATTTGCAACTTCACCGGGAGAACTTGTGGATTATAAAATGCAGAAAAAGACCAAAGACACGCCATTCCATCCGGCTAAATATGTTATGATTACTGGCGACAAAGCTTTTTCTCACAATAATTCGGGCGATATAAAGGTATTGACACACCCGGATAATAAAGACGGGAAAAATGTGAAAGTCATATTGCTATCCCGGGCCGGGGCCGAAGGCCTCGATTTCAAACATATCCGACAAGTCCATATAATGGAACCGTGGTATAATATGAATCGTATTGAACAAATTATTGGGCGTGCTGTGCGTAATTTGAGTCATTGCAAATTAGATTTCAAAAAACGCAATGTAGAAATATATTTACACGGAACTATATTACCAGTGTCATCCAGCAATGAATCTGAACCCGAGGTTCAAGAAGAGAGCGCGGATTTATATGTCTACCGTTATGCGGAGAAAAAAGCCATACAAATCGGGCAAGTAACTCGCGTATTAAAAACAATAGCCGTGGATTGTATATTGAATATTGGACAAACCAATTTTTCCGTTCAAAAACTATTGAGTAATGCGGCCAATAAAGATATAACCATTAAACTTTCTAGATATGGACAAGAAATCCCTTTCCAAATCGGCGATAGACCATTTAGCGAAATGTGCGACTATATGAAAAATTGCGAGTTTGTATGTTCTCCAATGGAAACAATAACAACCCCACGAAATGAGAACTATAACAATACTTTTGCACAGACAAATCAAGATCGTATTATAAAACGCATACGCGAATTATTTAGGGAAAAAATGCCGGCAATAGAGGGTACAATGCCGTATTTAAATAACGCATATTATGAACGAGAACATCTCATCAATGCTATAACTATTGTTAAACAATACCCGATTGAACAAATATACAGTGCTCTATCGGCATTAATAACCAACAAAAATGAGTATTTACTAGATGCATATGGGAGAACCGGGCGATTAATCGACAAATATGACGCAAATACAGATACTGCCTTTTATGTATTTCAACCTATTGAAATAACCGATGAAAATGCGTCTATTTACGAACGCACTGCACCAATTGAACATAAACGTAATAATATAACACTGGAAATAGATAAAACCGACCGTACATTTGAATCGGCTAAAGTAGATAAACTGCCGGTTAATGAACCTCGAGTGGTCGATGCACGATCTGAAAGACCGGCCGATATTGAACCGGCCAATATAACCGAAATTCCTAAATCTAAGTTCTCCGAAATTATGCGCAATTTAGACATATGTTTCAATGGAATTGAAACCGGGGACCCAAAAACAACCAAGAAAGGGTTTTTACATACAACGACTCTGAAAAAGGGAGAATCAGATTGGTATGAACACGCAGGTATGATATATCATTATTCGAAACCGGAGAACAAGTATATAGAAAAACAAAAAACAAAGGGGGAAGGCAAAGGTAAGGCGAAAAAAGTAGAGGTGGAAACAGTGTACCACGACCTTCCGATACAACAAATAAGAACAGAGTTTGGAATAACCGACCAACTCTTTGAAAAATACGTCATATTACACTTTATGGAGTCTCTGTCATATAGCGATAAACTGGATGTTATACACCATTTCTATAATTTAAATAATACTCCAAGTTCTCCTAAAGAACAAATTATATTCGACTATTTAGAAACCAAAATAGTAAAATCCGGCGAAGAAACTGGATTTGTTACTATAAAAGATGACACACTCATTTTGATTATGCAAAATGCGGAAACCGGGGAATGGACCGAGGCTGACCAAGAAGATTATTCGCTAATGGCCGGAGAACTACGCCGTTTTCAATTAGAAAGAACCCCCAAAAATATGTTCTCCTTAATTGGATTTATAACTCCATTTGTATCGAAGAAAACCAATGAACGTGAAATGGTTTTCAAAGTGAAGGATATGACCGAAAAGCGCAATAACATTGGTGCAAGAATCGACGATGCTGGAAAAGATAAAGTTATTAAATTGCTAAATACATTGGTTGGTTCTCCTTTAGATAAACCAACATACACGGATAAAAATACGGAGTTTGTCAATCAACTTGGAATATGTATTGCTATAGAAGTACTTATGCGATTATTCAGTGAACGAAAGTTGAACGGCAAGTATTATTATTTGTCTCCTGAGCAAGCAATTTTAAGTGAAGCCATTAAAAAATCATTTTCTACGTAATTTTCATATTGCTTAATACAAGAAAATTGAACTGGATATATTTTTATCTAGGAATGACATAAATATATCTGTATTATATAACTATATAACGAATGGCTGAAAAGAAACCTCAAACCGAGCAAAAGTTTTATGGCGTCTATATCAAATCATTATTAACAACTAAAGTAGTCCTGGCTATAGGAGAAATCGGGCAGAATATTCGGCAAAATCTGGAGAAAAAGATTGCTGCAAAAGTCGAAGGCAAATGTGGCATAGACGGTTATATTCAACCTAAATCCGTTATCGTAAAAACATATTCGAATGGTCTTGTAAATACTGGGTTTGTTGAGTTTCAAGTAGTATTTGAATGTATGATTTGTAGACCAGTGGAAGGAATGCTCATTGAATGTGTTGCTAAAACAATAACAAAGGCAGGTATTCACGCCGAGGTTATCGGAAAACACGGCGAGGTTCCAATAACTGCCCATATTGCACGCGATCATAACTATAATGATGTCAGGTTCTCCGAAGTAAAAGAAAAAGATGTTGTACGTGTAAGAGTTATTGGTGTTCGGTTTGAGCTAAATGATCCTTGTATAGATGTTATAGGAAAAGTAGTAGAAAAACGCGATGCGCCTGCGCAAAAACGTCCACTTAAAATTGGCGGCGAATATTTAGAACATCATGAGGTAGGAGGAGATATAGAAGATTTGGGTGAATATAATAAAGGAGATATTTCCAGTGACGGCGAATCATAAAACTTTTGTACAAATATTTATTATTCTAAATGATATAGAATAATACGGTAATCTATGACTAAATGACAATGTCTAAGCTGGAAGAATTAAAATATAAAATTGAGAACCTGAATAAGCATCATCATATAGAAGTCTTAAAAATACTCAAAAAAAATAATACGGTTACGCTAAATGAGAACAAAAGTGGTGTATACGTAAATCTATCACTTTTACCTGAACAATCAATTGCCGATATTTTTAATTACGTTAAATACATTGAAGAACAAGAAGCCGCGCTTTCTTCACTTGAAACCCAAAAACTGGACTTCAAAAACACATTTTTTGGTGAAAAAGAATATAAAGACCAAATACTATAGTTATATATACACCTAAGTGTTAATAAACCAATAATCCAACATATACCTAAATGTCTTCTGTTTTATATCAAACTTTTTATCCGTATAACAAGTTTGATGATATTCAAACTATACCCAATTTAAATAAATGGATGTTGTCGAAAGATGTATTGCGCACAATAACTATGGCTCAAAATACTGTCAAACCTGCAACTACAAGTTCCCTAAATGAACCTGTGCCGACTATTATTCCCACGCCTTCGACTCCTGAAAAACCTCCTCAATGTATTTCTTCTCATTTAATTGTGCCAGATAAAATGGATACACTATTTTGGTGTATGTATATTTCTCATTATGGAGAACAACAGTATTTAGCAATAGGAAATAAATATGGCAACGCCGAAATCGCGGAAAAACAGAAAATCGTGGAGTTTTTAAAATCAAATAAAAATGTGCTAAAGAATCTCAATCGCAAAATAACAATCGGTCTATATCAAGAAATTATGTCGGATTTAATGACTAATGCGAAAACTTCGTTATTATCGTTAGTTGCATTTTCCGTATATTACAAGAAAAACATAACATTGCTAAATACAATCAACAAAACATTTTTGGAATATAGATACGATGATCGGTCTATCAGTAATATTACCAGTTTGGAATCAGGAGTAGGAGAACTTGGCAAATGGCTCGTAATAAAATATACGGAAAATAAGAAATATGGGTTTTTCACAGAAGAAATAGAAGACGTATCTGACATTATTCGTGAATACATTTATATTGCAGCTCCAGATAAACCATTGAAAGGTATATCTACATATAAAATCGGAGAACTTGTTGGAATTGCGGCTAAAATACCAGAATTGGTCGCAGAGAAAACTCCGGAGAACTCTGGACGAAAGAGTTTGCCTAAACCGGATTTGTATGGCAAAATATGGCACAGTTTGTTATGGACATAACGTTCCCCTCATATGACTATCTATGCTAAACTTGGAACTGAATTATACAAAATTGAAAGAAAGATATAGAAAAATATATAGAAATAATATGTAAAAATACTATATAACAATTTATTATGCAAGCATTACTTAACAAATATAGGAAGAAGTCGAATGAACCGACTCGGACAAAGGACGACAAGGATACCGAACCCCAGAAATTGGAATCCGGTGAAATAAATGAAACCTCTATGGAACGAGAGCGGGCTATTGCCGAAGCGCAAGCGATTGCTAGTGCTGAAGCAAAACTGAACTCCGTGGATAGCACAAAAGCATTTGAAGAAATGGTTTCCTTTTATTTAGCAAGTAATCCGATTTCTTCCGTCGGAGGAAAAACGAATGAACTGGAAATTGCGTTTGGAACAAATCCTAAAAAAGGTCGTCCTATAACAAAAATTGACTATGACAATATTGTCAGGCAATTCAAGGCGGCCGGATTTGCAACAAAAGAACCAGAAGGACTTTATATGTTGCGTATGAATAATGAATATTATGACACGCGCACTAAAAAAACCAAAACCTCCAATATTCGCGCCGAATTAATTGGTATCGATGTTATACAGGACTATTGCAAAACCAACAATCTACAAAAAATATTGGACAAACCTAATATGATATTTTCCGGAGAAAGTAAGGTGAAGTTTACACAGAAAACCCTCGCGCAAAAAAAAGAGGGCGAAACTCTATTTCCAGTAGATTTCGAAGACTTCAATTTTCGATGTTCTTATAAAAAAGAACAGGATTTTTCGAAAGACTCTAATGTAGGTAAAAGTATTATTCGCGATTGGACAAACCAAAAAAAGATATTCCGTTATATGAACCGTGTCCGATTCGAACACCCCAGTTTGCCGTTCTATCTAGATATAAGTATTATAAAATCATCTAAAAAAACGGGGAAAGTGCCCATTCCGCAATATACAATGCAGGACGCCGGTGTGTTTGAAAATCCGGAGTCATATGAGGTTGAATTGGAATTGGATAATACAAAAGTGGGGGTCGGAACAAAATACGACACTGCGCCTAAATTGTTGGAAGCACTAAGAAAAGGTATTAGAATTGTACTGAGTGGAATACAAGGAACCAATTATCCTATAGCTTATTCGGAAAAGGACAAGGTTCTCCTTGAATATATGAAACTATTATACGGTCCAGATTTCGAAATGCGTCGCATAAAATCAAATGATTTCTGCGGACCTTCTTCCGTAACTCTACAAATGAAAAACCTGATAAAGACCGACGATCGGTCAGTTCCAAATATTTTGCAAAACTATTGCGTAACTGACAAGGCAGATGGAATACGTAGTTTGCTATACGTTGCTGATAATGGACGTATATATCTCATTGACGGAAATATGAACGTTTTGTTTACTGGAGCATATACCGAAGAAAAAACTGTCCTAAATACATTGTTGGACGGAGAACATATAAAATACAATAAAAAAGGTGAATACATCAATTTATTTGCGGCATTCGATATATACTATTTACAAGGCAAAAGCGTCCGAGAATATGCATTTGACGAAAACGCGGATGCTGATTATGAAGAAGGAAAAGAACATTATCGCCGTTTATTTCTCATCAATGCAACCGCATTTATAAAACCAAAATCTATCGTAAAATCCGCCAGCACAGCAGGAAAACCCGCCGATAATTGCAATTTCCGCATCAAATGCAAACAATTTCAAGTGGCTAATATAAATAATTCTATATTCAGGGCTTGTGCAACCATATTGTCTGATATTGACCAGGGGATATACGAATATAACACAGATGGTCTCATATTTACACCGATTAATACCGGGGTCGCCGCCAATACAGACGGTATTGCAGGAAGTCTGAATAAACCGCTATGGGAACAATCATTTAAATGGAAACCCGCCGAGTTTAATACAATCGATTTCTTAGTTCGAGTAAAAAAAGACAAAAATGGACAAGACGAAGTGCATAATATTTTCAAACAGGGCAAGAACTTTAGCAATAGAGACTCAGTCCGGCAATACAAAACGTTAATTTTATGTTGCGGGTTCGATAAAGAAAAACACCGATTTATAAACCCTTTTGAATCGATGATAACTGATAATCTCCCCAATGTGAAATACGACAATGAGGAAAAATATAGCCCAGTTCCATTTCGTCCTACTAATCCATATGACGAGGATGCATGTTATTGCAATATCGAATTGAAAATGGGAGAAATGTATACAGAAGAACACGAAGTATTTGGAGAACATACGATTGTGGAGTTCCGATATGACATCAATTTATCTGGTCCTTGGAAATGGGTTCCATTACGTGTTAGATATGACAAAACCGCCGAACTACGCAATGGTTCTCCCAATTACGGAAATGCATATCACGTAGCAAACAGCAATTGGCATTCAATACACGATCCTATAACAAAGGATATGATTATGACTGGGCAAGGTATTCCGGAAATAGATGAAGATGATGATGTGTATTACAACCGCGATAGCCGAGAGACCAATACGGATGGTCTGCGCGATTTTCACAATCTCTATGTCAAAAAGAAGATCATATTAGGTGTATCTCAAAGAAAACAAACGCTCATTGATTATGCGGTAGGGAAAGCGGGTGATTTGCCTAAATGGATCAGGTCCCACTTGGGATTCGTTTTCGGTATTGATAAATCCAATTCTAATATATTTGATCCACTCGATGGAGCTTGTGCGCGTTATATTAAATCCGCCAAAGAATATACGAAAGATTTTCCTAAAGCCCTTTTCCTCCAAGGTAATAGTGGCAATAATATACGTTCAGGAAAAGCATTTGGAACTGAAAAAGAAAAACAGATCGCTAGGGCAATTTTCGGAAATGGACCAAAAGACCGCCAGGTTCTCAAAGAAGCCGTATACAAACAATACGGGGTAGCTCAAGAAGGATTCAATATATCGTCTTGCCAATTTGCTCTCCATTATTTCTTCGAAAACAATGTTGTATTTCACGAATTTCTTCGCAATTTAGCGGAATGCACTGCAATGGGTGGATATTTCATTGGAACGTGTTATGACGGCAAAACTGTATTCAAGCGATTGCAACAGAAACAAAAAGGTCAAGGAATTGCTATAATGAAACACGATCGTAAAGTGTATGAAATAACAAAAATGTATGACGAAACCGGATTTCCAGATGACGAGACTAGTCTGAGTTATATGATACACGTATATCAAGATTCTATCAACAAAACTTTCCCAGAATATTTAGTTAACTTTGATTATTTAGTACAAATGCTGAGCAATTATGGATTTGTATTAATTAAAAAGGAGGAAGCCACACCTATGGGCCTACCAAATGGAACTGGTATGTTTAGCGAATTGTTTACGGAAATGGAATCTGAAATTGAACAAAATCCACAAAAAGCTGCGGATTATAGACGGGCGGCAACAATGACGGAAGACGAAAAATGGATTTCATTTATGAACCGATATTTCGTGTTTAAGAAAACGCATAATGTGGATGCGGAACGGATATACAAACAATTCGTATCAAAACAAATGTTGGGAGATTTAGCAAAACAAGCAGAAGAAGTTCAAGACGCATTAGAATTAGCAAACAAATCAGCTAAAGAAGAAATTAAAAAGCCAAAAATACGCAAATTGTCAACCAAAGAAAAAGTAGTTATAGACAATTATTCGCCAGTTTTGGATTCTGCTGAAAATATTGCACCGGAAGAAATCGAAAAAATAACCGATTCAGTTGCAGCTATTACAATGCCATCAGAACATCGCGAGTTGGTAGAAGAACCGGGTGTTACCACAACTGTTCCTAAATCTACAGTAGCGTTGAGAGAACCTGGGCCAATTAAAATAACTAAGCCTAAACTTGTTATAGGAGAATCTATTACAATCATCCGAAAATTAAAAAAACCCGAAAAAAAATAAACGATTACACAGCCTTAGTTTTATTATTTACGTTGTTAATGAACCATTTACATACCAATATAATGATATAGTTTCATCAAATAATAGTTATATCATTATACGTTATCATCACCATCATTTGCGAAATATTTTTCCAAATATTTTTTCAATAAATCTTCAGGTATTTCATCTTTGAAATTAGATTCGATTTCATCAGGAAGCGGTTTTCGACCGTGCATTGCCAAAAATGTTGCAACAAAATCGTCCATTTTTTTATACTCATACTTTAATTTTTTAGCAGCCTCTATTGCAATTTTAGACAATTTCGTGTGGATTTCGTATTTGTGTTGTTCTTTTTCTTTTTCCGCCCGTTCTGCCTTTCGTATTTCTTCAGCCCGCTTATAAATATACAATTCGCGTTCTTTTTGTTCCAATTCATCCATATTGATAATATTTGCGTCAGAATATTCCATAGGTACTTTCAAAATATCTTTTGAACGGTCATACAAGGTATCTTTAGCCGAAATAATCGTATCGCATATATCTGGTTTTTTAAGTGAATCGTATTTTTTACGTTGATCAGACCCCAGTTTTCCAGGAAGATTTCTCTTGAACTCGGCTAATATATCTGTTGGAATCGAAGGGGAAGTTTCCATCAAACGGTCATATTCCTGTCTACTATGTTTCAAGAAATGCCCGCATTCAATCCGTTCTAAAGGAGATTTAGCCAATTCTATTTTAATATTGCGCGCGAACTTATCCCACGCAATTGCAGCAACCCGGTGCGATTCATTCAATTCGGAAATCTTCAAATATTGTTGAATAGTAGTTAATACACCTATACATATATTAATAGTTCCTATAACCATTGGTGCGTATGGCTGATAATTTAATGGCAAGCTGGTTTGAGCGAAAGACGCAGTTCCAGTAACAGTGGAGAGAACTATAGTTGGTATAGTAAACCAGGCGTGTTGTTGTGAATATTTTTGATGAGCCCGTGTATTTAGCCATTTATAGCATTGTGCAACATCACACCATTCAATCATAATATATTCGTTTTCTGGTGTCCATTCTAATGGTTTTGCATTCGTTGCATTACTACTTCCGGCATCAGTTTTTTCTTCTTCGGTTTTTTCTTCTTTAGTCATAGAGTATATCATTTATATAGACAATAATGTCCGAATATTAGTCTTCCGCATCATCAACTGTTATTATACCATCTAATCCCAAATTGTACGCAATGTTCATTCTATTTTCGCGGTTGGAATTTGATATAACACTATTTTCCAATATCGTTGTTTGTAATATCGGTATATCTACACCCATTTTATCTGATTCTAAAATGTCGATACTTTCAACAGAACATATTTCGGAAGATACAGAACTAGCTGGAGAACTTGGCGATGATTTAACCACATCCTTTATATTACATATATTTTCTATAAATGAGGTATTTGCATCATTTATTATATTTTCTGAAACATCTTTTTGAAAATTAGCCATACGTTTAGATAATTTTTCTAGATATCGCCTTTGAGTAGAATGAAAAAACTCAATATAACTCACATACAAATACAATTGTTCTCGTATTAATGTATTTTCATATTCCAATGTATGGATGAAATTGGTTATAGACATATTGATATTATTTGTATGTGAATAGTCTTTTACAGTTTGTTGTTTCGTGCTATAGAAAATGTATAATTCGTTTATAATATTTAAAATTGTGTCGTGTATTTCACTAATATCGGCTATAGAATATTCTTTCAGTTGTTCTAAATCTTTGTAAACCGGGTATTTTTTGTGTTGCGAAATCGTTTGCAATAAAATATTGCGTTCATTCAATTGAGCAACAATAATGTTATACAATTTATAATATTCTCCATACATTTTGTTATTTAAAATAATAATGAATCTAGACAAATCTTCCATTTCTTGATGTAAAATGCGATACTGAAAATAAAACGAATCTAGGCAAAAAATGAAAATCTTTTTATTGTTTTCTTTAATAAGTGCATTATGGGTTTGCTTTAGTTTTTCTAATTCGTGGTCGATAGTTTTTTGTTTTGCAAATAAATCTGTATCTATATCAATGATTTGCTTGAATGCGAGTTTTAACGCATCCAAGTCTAATGCGTGAACGTATGACATATTTATATATCTTTAAATATATTTTTCAATTTGAAGAAAAAAAAAGGTTAACTACCTTTTTGTTTATAATTTTTACAAAATATGCAAATACAAAATATAATATATGAAAATATGAAATATGAAAATATGAAATACAAATACAAAATATTGTTTATGACATAATCTCTCTTGCTAATTCTTCATAATCTTGTTCCATTTCCTTGCGGTCTCGGGCTGTAAATACCGACGGGCGTTTGACAAGCTCTCGGCAAATTGATTGAATAGCTTGCATTTCTTGAGCGACTTCATCTTGCAAACACTTGAACATTTCAATAAACTTGGACACTGGCTGTTCATCAAAAGTGTCATATTCATCCATATATGGCTGCTTTGTTGTTTCTGTGGTTTGTTGTGATTTGCGCCAATTGGTATGAATATTGTATTCTATGTCATATTGACACCATTGGCTGCAAAATGCATAGTTTTTCCAAAAGATAGATCGCGCATAGTGAGGACTGCTGCATTTCCCACATTTGTAGCAAGTTGATTTTTTAACTTCGCGAATGAAATGAGCGCGTAATAGTTGAGAATGAACAGACATTCTTTGAATAGCGATGTCATAGCTGTATGTAGGAGTAAGTAATTCTGCGCAGATAGATGATATTTCTTCGTTTTGTTCTTCCGGAACGTCTTCTTGAACATCTGGGTTTTCAGATGCTTCATCTGGAAACATAATCATAGAGATGCGTTGACTTTTGGAAAGAAACGGTTTAACTTCCCAATAATTTTTTTTGTCATAGAATACTTTAGATAATCCTGTGTTTGCGATATCTTCAGTAAGTTCGGTTGCTTCTTTAGTATTGTAAAGAGCGAGCTCGAGAAATACAAAACTGTACTGATTATTTTTTTCATTTTTGCGATGACGCATATCGATGTTTGCGACCTTACCTATTTGTTTAGCGGAAAATACACTACGTATCTGAGATATAGTCACGTTGGGAAGAACGCGAGGAATAAAAGCTTTAGTAATAGTTGATGACATTGTTTGAATAATAGTAGTAATAGCTTAACGAGTTTGTTTGAGTTCTTAATCAGGCAATTAAATGATATGCCATAGAGTAAACATAAAAAAGTATTTCAATTTTCTGTAAACCACCTTTGGTGGTTTACAGAAACAACCAATCCTACAAGGTGCGTCTAAAGACGCACCTTGTAGGAATTGCAATTTTCTGGTGGATGATTTTATCATCCACCAGAAATAACCAAGTCGTATGAGGCACCTAAAGGTGCTAAAAATGACCTCAAAAAAATCTAGGGTGTATGTTTTGTATCCACAAGCAAGCACCAAGTCATATAATTCACAAAAAATTACCTTGCAATTTTATAGAAAATATTGACCTGCTTTTTTAAGAAGGCGTATTTTTTCATTTCTACCAGTAACATGATTGGCATGAAAAAAATACGTATTATCCAAAGACCCTATATCTTTATTTAACCAATACCCATTTGTATATTCATCTATGTTGTATGTAAACAGTTTAGCAGGGCGGTAAGTAGTTATATCTGTTATCCCGATATCTTGAAAATACTGATACAGACATTCTTGATCATTTTTGTTTTTATATTTATTTTGATATTCTATAATTTTATCTAATAGCATTTGTGTTTCTGAAGAATTTCTAAATGTTGTATTTCCAGTGCAAGTCCAAATATGCTGTAATATACCGGAATGCAATTTAGTAGGTGAATACATTCCGGCATCGTATTGAAATACAATATCATATTTTTCGTATTTTATATAATGCGATATATCAGGTTCTTTTATACATACTACATCACAATCTATAAAATGTATAAACCCATATTTACTAAGTGCATGTTTCAAAATATACATTTTCATATGGGTTATCAAATTATATCGCGGTGTTCCATAGTTTTCAAAGTTTTTAGAAATATTTGGATTTGATACTAGTTCAAATGTTACATTTATATTTGGCAAATCCAATTTAGAAATATTATTGTATATTTCTTCATCTAAACAATAAAAATGTATTTTATGATTTTTGATAGTATTATTTAAATTGATAAGCATATTTTTTGCAAAATCAAAATAGCCGTTATTGCTATATGAAATAATTACCGGATAATTCATAATATAGATACACATAGTATTTATTTTTATGTTGTATTACGTACAATTATAATTATGCGTAATACGATATAAAAATATAAATAACTAACAATATATACCCATTATGCCATCAAAACCAAAGAAAAATACAAAACCACATAATAGACCAAGTCCTGATACAGCCCCCGAAATATTAAAGGTCCCATCCGACTTTGCTAATATTCTAGTAGACTTCACACGAGATTTATCTATAACTTTCTCCGAATACAAACATTTATGGGAAAAATGGACGACTTTAGAAATGCCCGAACAAGAAGTTAGACATGTTTTTGAATACTGTATAACTATTTTGCCCGAAAGATTTTTCGATATTTTATATCAAAATGATGATATTTTCAAACCCGAAAGTACTACAAACACCAACTTTTTACCCGGGGTCGATTTTAAAGTTCTCTATAATTGTGAAAATGTCAGCGAGAAAACACATCAGTCTATATGGAAATATTTGCAAGTCTTGTTGTTATCGGCAATTAGTGCGGTAAAAGACAAAACCAATTTTGGCGATGCAATGAATATGTTTGATGGCGTGTCGGAAGACGATTTACAAGAAAAACTGAAAGAAACGATGGATAGTTTGAACTCATTTTTCAAAGCATCCGGTATTGATAGTGATGACGGTGATGAACCACCAGAATGTGTTCCTCTAAATGGCGAACCAGAAGGTGAAGGATCACCACCCGATTTTGAAAACTTTGCTAAATCATTTAATTTCGACAATATGTCCGGAAGCGCCGAAGATTTGCACGAACATTTGAAGGGTCTTTTTGATGGAAAAATCGGGTCTTTAGCAAAAGAAATGGCCGAAGAAATTGCTAAAGATTTAGGAAGTCTTTTAGGAGAAGATGGTGAAAATATAACAAGTACCCAAGATTTTCTAAAAAAGATGATACGTAATCCTAAAAAACTGATGGATCTTATGAAAACGGTCAGTGCTAAACTCAATGATAAAATGAAAAGTGGAGATATATCTCAAGACGAATTAATGAAGGAAGCCGGTGAATGGATGGGAAAAATGAAAGGAATGGGGGGTGCCGATCAATTTGGAGAAATGTTTAAAAATCTGGCAAAAAATATGGGCGGTTTAGGAAAAAATACAAAATTGGATATGAATGCAATGAATCGTATGATGAGTCAAAATGCTACAAAAGAACGTATGGTCGCAAAACTCGAGAAAAAGAAAGAGGCTAAGTTGCAGGCAACCGAAAATCCTAATAATTTTGTATTTCGTATGGAAGGTCAAGAAACACAAGAAAAATCATCCGCCGTTAAACCTGATGTAGATCAAATTATGCAAGATTTCGGGTTGACAAATGAAATTATTGCAACGGATAATCAAAAATCTGCGCCTAAAAAGAAGAAAACCAAGGGGAAGAAATAATGCCAGTGTTATATATAAAAATGATTTCAAAATACATAGATGTTCCCATATTCTTGATTAGTTTAGTGGCCGGACTATTGATTATGTATTATACAATGCCAGATTTAAGAAAGATATACGTATATCCTACACCAGAAAATGTCGATTTATTGCAATACAAAGACAAGGCTGGTAATTGTTTTTCATACAAGGAAACTGAAATACCTTGCCCTAAAAATCCCAGTAAAATCGCAAAAATCCCTGTGCAGGCATAGATATATTCATATTCAGTTTTTTAGATACATAGTATATAACTATGTATCTTCAGCGATTGCTAAATAGTAAACTAGGAAAAATAACCCTGTCAATTATTTTAGGATTCGGTTTAGCAACATTATTCCGCAAAGTGTGTACTGACAAAAATTGTATTGTATTCAATGGTCCAGTTATTTCAGAAGAAGATATATACAAACACGACGAAAAATGCTTGCAATACAAAATGGGATCTACTTCGTGCGATAACGCTAAAAAGACGATTGATATAGAAAAGCGCGATGATATTAAACCTAAAAAAATGTTGGGTATTTTCTAATATTATATGACTTATAGATGATTTATTTTTAGACAATTCATCTATAATAATTCGTTAAACAATAATATCTTTAGCCACAATCTAATATATAGATTTTATGGCAGATAAAATATCTACTACACGAATTGCCGACCTACCAGAAAATATAACTATGCAAATGAGTGGTCCAATGCAACCCACTGGACCTATGCAATCCAATGGACCTATGCAAATGGGCGTGCAACAATCCGCGCAACAATATATGCATCAGCCAATAAATACCCGCCAACCGTTGGATATGGCCAGTGGAGAACATAATTTGACCTATACACAAATGAATGTTCATCCAAACCCTTATGGACCACAACCTGGTACAATGCCATTGCATCAGCAATCCCAGCAACAACAACAAGAAGCCCCGCAATATAGATTACCATCTCGTGATATACCTCGTAATACAGATGGATATATGCAAGATATAGAAATCACTGCGAATTATATTCCGGCACCAAAATTGACATCAGACTATATACGCGATTTCCAAGATGACGAAGAAAAAGCCATAAAAACTCACAAAGAAAAGAGACATAGAGAACGTCTAATGGATACATTATTAACGGAGATACAAATACCTATTTTCATAGGCATCTTGTTTTTTGTATTTCAAATGCCTCTAGTTGATGCGCTCATTTTTAAAAAGTTCTCCTTTATGCGTATTTATAATGAAGATGGTAATTTCAATTTCTATGGCCTTTTTATTAAAAGTATTCTATTTGGATTTAGCTATAGCGTATTAACACGCACATTGGAGTTTATAAGTTCTCTATAAATATTTACGGAATAATTTTCTAAATCTAACAGTTGTTGATTTGGTTTTTGGTTTTTGTTTATTAGATTTGCCACGTTTTTTCTGTGTTTTATTGCTGCGTTTTTCCGGTTTTTGTGCGTTTTTCTCGTTATTTATTGCCGGACTATATTTTAAAAACCACATATCGTATTCTCTGGTTCCTCTTTTATCGGCCAATTTTTTATACATTTCGGTCTTTAACGCCCGGATTGTTTCCAAAGTTTCCTGTTTACCATAACAATTCATTGTAAATCGTTTTAATAGACCAGTTTGACGTAAGCGATTTTTCTCCTCTACTTCAAATAAAAATTGTGCCATACACAAAATCCGTTCTTTATCGAAATAGGGTTTATCAGTATAAATAAATGCCAAGTAAAAACTCAAAATAGTATCTATAGTTGCCACATTTATTTCTTTTTCGCCGATTTTAATAGTGTTATAACTATGACACGCAATGGGTTTAAAAATGAACACGATTGTATCTTTTCCCACTAAAACTTCCACTCGTTCTGGTATAAGTTCTCCTATTGCCTGATGATTAACTGTGTTTATGTTTTTAAAACCGGAATCACTAAGTCGTTCCGTTAATATAAGCGCAGTAGTTTCAGGTTCTTCGGATAATACATCGAAATCCGGTATTTGCTGTATATATTTGCGCTTTTTGTCGGTTATATAATCCGAATATAATACACTCCCGTATCCACCAAAGAAAATGACGCCCTGTTCAATTAATGCGTCGCGTGTCAAAAAATACAGGTGTTCATTATTCGGTGATTTTTCACTCATTTCTCGTTGAAAATCAATCGTATTGCATTCGGTATCCGGTTTTAAAGGGTAATGTTTATTTAGCAAAGTCAGACGTTTAAATACTTTTTCCCATCTAGAAACATCGCCTTGTGGTCTAGATAATTCTAAATACATACTCATCCGTAAATAATTTGGCGGAGCATATCTTATTCCTGCGCGGACAATAACTTCCTTTTGGAGAGCCTTGTATATTTCGTCGTCTAAATAAGTTATATCTGCAACTGGAATAAAATTGACAAATACTTTAAATGTACCGTGATGCACCCCGGCTTTCGCTTCTACTTCTTTATAACCAGCCGCATAATAAATGTCGGCCAATTCTTTTGCGTCATCTAATGCATTATTTGAAAAAAAGTCATAGTCAGGTATTTCAATATCGCGATTGTAAAATTGTGCATATTTAGGCAAAATATTATTTATTGCAGTTCCACCATAACAAATACATTTCTTGCGAACTAAAAAGTTCTCCAATATTTTGATTATGGCTTTCACATCTTCACTATTTGCCATTTTTTCACCTAAAGTAGCTTCATTTTCATCAACGGCGTGTCTCAAAATCGCCAATTCGCAGTCTTGAAACGTCATTGAATTATCGCATTCTGGGTTGTTGTATTTATTTTTTGTGGATACCATCTTGTATATAGTAATATTGATATATTATCTTTTTGACACTAAGGCAGTCGAGCAATAATCGCAATATTACTATAAAGTTTTATTTGTATACTTATCCGTATACTTATCCGTATACTTATCCTTATACAAAGGAACCTAGTTGCAATTTTTTAGCGGCAAGTTCAGTTTCCATTTTTCCTAAATAATTTATAGCATAAGCCATTGGAATAATTGCCGATTTGTGGTTATTGAATAAATCTTCATACTGTGTCAAGCTATCACCAGAATTATAAAAAGAATACATAGTTATTTGAACCCCATAATTAACAACCATATTTATTATACTTGGTTGTGGATTTTTTTCTAATACATCCGGTATTATTATTTGTTCTTCTGTTATATTTGTTGTTCGAAAATCGTCTTTTATAACAGGGGGATTTTTAACTTTGTTTTTTATTCGGCCATAATCTTGCAGTTGAAATGTACTTCCGCCAGTTTCGCCATTTATGAGATTTGCCAGGTTTTGGCTAAAATATGCATATTCAGGATTATATGTTTTATCTATCAAAAATAAAGTTTTTTTCATTATTTTACTATTAACTCGTGTATATTTATCGATCATCTTTGCTTTTCCATCATTATTTAAAAACCTATAATTATCTGAAAAGTTTTTAGTTATACACTCTGCAACTGAATTATATACTTTGGCAGATTTATCTGGAATAATACGCAAATGAATAAATAACGGGTCTTTGGGATTAGGACATCCATCACTTCCTTGAGAACCCATAAATGCATTTGCACCAATAACGTTAAATATAGTGTCTAATGGAACACGATTAACGCTCTCCATTTCTTTTATTTTAGGGTCGGTTATATTGGCAACATAGGCAAGGTTGTCCAAGTCAGAATAATGGATTTGTAAATCCAAAAATCTACATCCTCTAGATAATACATATTTTATCATCTTATCGCTAATAGTGGACCCACTATATGCAGAATTATATGATGCTTTTATGCAATATTCACGTAGTGGCAAGCCTAATTGTTTTGGTTTATCATTCATATTTCCTATAGTTATGGATGTATTCAGACCAATTAGTTTACTTATTTCATCTTTTACACTCATACCTTCAAATGTCTGCATATTTTCTTTTGTAATAATAGCCCTGTCATTTAATAATGTATGTAAAACATAGGAAAAAATGGCTAATATGACTATAATTAAAAATATTCTTAATAATTCCATATACTTATATACTTATATTACAAAAGTATTCACAAAAGTATTCTAATAAAAAACAAAATAAAACCATAATATATACTATTTCAATCAATGGCAGGAGGATTATTCAATATTGTATCTGTTGGAAATGCGAATGTAATACTTACCGGCAATCCTACCAAAACCTTTTTCCGTTGCGTTTATTCTAAATATACCAATTTCGGATTACAAAAGTTTCGTATTGATTATGAAGGTTTAAGAGAACTCCGTTTAACTGATTCATCTACCTTCACATTTAAAATACCGAGATATGCCGAATTATTGATGGATACATATTTATCGGTTTCTATACCAGATATATGGAGTCCAATATATCCACCAGTTAGACCAGTATCTACTGGCGACGATTCTGGGTATGACTATAATAATAATGGACAATGGGCACCTTATGATTTCAAATGGATAGAGAACCTGGGATCGGTTATGATTGAGGAAGTAACTATTACTTGCGGAAATCTTACTTTGCAAAAATATTCCGGCGAATATTTAGCTGCACTAGTAGAACGCGATTTCAATTCCGAAAAGAAATCATTATACAATGCTATGACAGGACACGTTCCAGAATTGAACAATCCTGCAAATTGTTCGGGTAGAGAAAACGTATATCCGTCTGCATTTTATACAGAAAATTCGTCCGGAGCAGAACCATCTATACGAGGACGTACTCTCTATATACCAATCAATACGTGGTTTACTCTAGATAGTCGTTGTGCATTTCCCTTAGTATCTTTGCAATACAATGAATTGGTTATAACCGTTACAATAAGACCTATCCAAGAACTATTTTGTGTAAGAGATGTATTTGATCCAACAAATAATTTCCCCTATATACAACCAGATTTTACTAAGCAAGAGTTTCAAATGTATCGTTATTTACAAACACCCCCAACCGTAGATATAGGACAATCTGATTATGGTAATAAAAACAGCACTTGGAAGTCGGATGTTCATCTAATTTCCACATATTGCTTTTTATCAAAAGAAGAGCGCGAATTATTTGCATCTCAAGAACAAATATATTTAGTAAAAGATGTATATGAATACAGGTTTAATGACGTTACTGGTTCTAAAAAGGTTAAATTGTCAAACTCAAATGGTATGATTGCAAACTGGATGTGGTTTTTCAGAAGAAATGATGCCTATATGCGAAATCAATGGACAAATTATACGAATTGGCCATATAACCGTCTACCAAAAAATATTGATCTTGCTCCTCAAATATCGTCATATCAATCGTGGAATGGCGAATATTATGGTCCTGCAAAAAATCCTCCCTTATATAATTCTCCATTACAGGGGTCTAATACTGGGTATTTCATAAGTGGGGATTATTCTTCCGATAATCATAAAGATATATTGGAAACAATGGGAGTAGTATTAAATGGCGAATATAGAGAAAACATTTTGACGCGTGGTATATTTGATTATATTGAAAAATATACGAGAACCCAGGGGTTTGCAAAAGAAGGATTATATTGCTATAATTTTTGTTTAAATACGAGCCCATTTGAATACCAACCATCCGGAGCTATAAATATGAGCAAGTTTAAATCAATAGAACTCGAAATAACTACCCATACACCGACACTTGCATCCGCCGATTTAACGAGTAATACACAATATGGATTTCTATGCGATAATAGTGGAAATATTATCGGTATTCGAAAACAAAATTGGAAATTATTTGATTATACATATGATATGGTATTGTTTGAAGAGAGATATAATGTATTGACTATTATTGGAGGTAATTGTGGAATGTTATACGCAAGATAGATAAGTTATATTTTGTTCTATATAACTATATATAGTTGTATATTAGATATGTCAAAAAATACACAATCATTTAGAACGGATAGTCCTGACCAATTCATAGAAAAAATGGAAAGCACTATGTCTAAAAAACGGAAAAATAACTTCAAAAATATTGAGGAATTAGAAAATATATATGATGAAAAAAACGAAACAAAAAACCCGGGCAATTCTTCAGACAAAGATAGTATTGAACCAGGAGAAATAACCGAGGCTTTCGATGAATTGGAGAAAAGTATGGAATATATGATAAAATCGATTAGTCCAATGACTAAAGGTATGACCAAGAGAAACCAGAAAAATAAAAAATTGGAAGAAGAGGAAGAGGAAGATGAAGACATAATTGAAGGGTTTAGTAGTAATTATACAGACAATTACACTAGTATATATAAACCGGAATACGAGTATGATAAAATGAGAACACGTATAGGGCCTAAAGAATATGCTGAAATGGCAAAAGATGCAAAAGCCGGACTATTAGATACTACTAAATTAAAAGAATTATTGAATACTGGAGAAATTACACAATCTCAATACAACAAATTATTCGGGTTTTATCTAGATTTTAGTGGATTTAATTGGAAAAATGCAGACACCCAGCCACAAAATAAACAACGGTGTCCTAAATGGAATAAAGATTGCGGAGGAAATGGACCCGATATAATAGAATATATAAGAAGATTAATATCGTATTTTAAACAATTAACTGGGCTTTATTCTCAGTTGCTGCGGTATTTGTCCACTGTGTTATACAAATCTACCGATGGAAAATTAGATGGCAAACCAAGTAATAATTCAGCAGACGTTTCTGTTATAGTAAATGTATTACACTTTTTGATAATGATACCACTCTCTATTTATTTTTCATATAATTGGTTCTATATAACGTTTTACAGAGACGAAAACAATCAACCAATAAAAATTGATTTTTCAAATGACATAATGGGTTCATTAAAAGGACTATTAATACGATTTTTTAGATCTTTAGTTCAACCTATGATATTATTGGATTCATTTTTACGCTTAGTTATACCAACTGGTTATTATAAAAATGTAAATACACTTAAAACCCTTGTTCTTGGACCACTGGATTTTTCTTTTATAGGAAAAATATTGGCAAATCCGATGTTTATTTTCATTTCTCTGACATTAATAATTCTAGGTATGACTTGTTCCTATTCAGATACAGTTGCAAATATGTTATATGCATATATGGGAGATGCCAAAATTCCTTATGGTTTTTTCTTATACGGCATAATAATATACGATCTCATCATTGGAATAGCATCAGTAGGAACAGTTGGTCTTATTTTGGGTGTAGCAGAAACGATCGCTAGTCCATTGTCATCATTGTTTTGGTTTTTGGTTCTCGTAATTTTCTCACTTTTGATGATACGATTTGCCGGTATATTCGTTATATTATATTTGTATGTTATATCATATTTCGCATTATCGATTTATTCTCCGGGTGATATGAATACTGCAATAAAAAGCATTCATTTAGCATTCGAAGCATCTATTAAAGACACTGACAACAAATGTCCTAAAGGTAAATGGGAGAAAATAATACTAAATATATTGAATCTTATTTATAAATATTTATTTGCACTGTTGTATATTATTGTTATGTCATATAGCACGTTCTTGATTTTTTCAACTATGAAATCGTCGTCAGGTAAAATTATTTTGGGGTCAACCTTGGTTATGATTATAGCTATTATTATTATGACTATTGCACTGATTTCCTTACAAAGTGGTCAAAGTGTCTCGAAAAGTGATATAGACATATGATTTGATTCGGTATAATATTTGTATAAAAATATAATATTATACTATTGGCAATATGCATCCTAGTATACAATATACTCCTGATAAAAATACTACTAATAAAAATACCGACAAACATATCCAATTTGATTTATCAAAAAACCAAACCTATATTATTGATAACGACAATTCTGGGTCTACATATGACAACATACCATTTATAACTATACTGGTGTTTACAATATTTGTTGCGAGTACTATTTTAGCATATGTAAATGAATATTATGTATATGCCGGATTTTTCGGGTTGTCAACGGTTGCTTTTGCAATATATCTGATGTATATAGTCAATAAAATGCAATATACTCAATAACTGATTAGTTGGACATTATCGCAAAATAATCAGTATAAACTATCGTAGAATCGTTGTATAGCTTCAACACGTTGTTTTTTGGACGCACCTGGATTTTTTTGCAAAAATACGCTATATGAAAAGCATTCTTTGGGATATTTAGAAAGTTGCGCAGGATGAAAAACAATTTTGGGTTTTTCAGATTTCATTTCTAAATCATGAAGACGGCATCGAATTATATAGTATATAAACAAAAATATACACCCCCGTAATTATAACTTACAGTTTCCACACTACGTATTACACAAAGGAAACTATATGCCCCACGGATGACAGAAACTACTTGCAACCATAAAATCTTCTAAACATCTGGTTTGTTGAATCGGAACATAGGTGAAATTATTCAAATCTAAGTATTGGCGAACTTCATCATCATATTTTTTCGAAAATGTGTCAATATCTCTTGCTAAAACCCACATAGCAAATTCTGATGGAGTAGTTATAACACTATATTGATATTGACCATCTACGACTTCGCCTAGCTTTACTACCCAATAAGGAAAATCTTTAGGCGTTCCATCTAAATGCACAGTAAGTTTTCCTGGTTGATTTTTATACTCATAATAAGCATATCCTCCAATGGTTTGTAATTCATTTTTTTTAGATATTTGGGAATTGAGTACACTGACATTTCCGGCGGATAATACTCCATAATCTGCGGTAATACATTTCCCATATCCTTGGAAAGTATAATCGAAAGGTGCGCCGTACATTTGATACCAGTGTCCAACATATTTGGATATATCCAAATAACTTACAGTTTCTGTAATAGAATATCCGTGTGTAAAAATACAACTAAATAATAATATACTAAATAACATTTATTGGTGTGTTATATACAATACATAAACAGTATACGTTTATATGTTTTTAATTTGTATAATATATAGCTAAATATATATACTATGTCAGATTGGTTGGTAGATAATCCGTTTTTTTATGACAACGCAACTTTTTTTATTCATTATTTTGGATATATATCAAACATTGTGATAATCTTATTTATTGTTGGATTTTTTTCCAATGAACCCTCTGGATTTTTGGCCATAAACTTTTTTATTAAAATATTATTCTCCTTATTTTTGATATATCGATTCAATAGTTATAGAAAAAACAAAATACAATTCACGGATTTGGATAGAAAAATATGTTATTCTGCGGGAGTATATATTTTTACGTTCTCCTTTATAGATGTAATACAAAGCTACATTGAACGATTGAGAAAACTTATCGACCCCTATACCGTCCCTATTTTACAGTACATAGGTACACATTTGAAGACATAACTTGACAGTATTTTACATTATACAAATAGATTTTGTAAGCGGTTTGCTAATAATAATATCGAACTTGTCACTATTTCTAATTTTTTTGATGTCATTTAATAATAATTTAGTGTGCGCGTAAATTCCTTTATCTGAAAGAATACCATTCCCATCCGTAAAATAATGGTAGAAATCGATAGTTCTCCATTTAACACTAATATTCGCGTTTGAAATATTTTTTGTAATATCTTTTTCGCTTATTACACCGTGTATATCTAACAGAATTTGGTTCTTTTCATCTTTACTTAAACGACTATCAATTTTGATGTTGAGTATATGTGAGAAGTTCCCATACATTTCAATATATTGCTTTTTATTATAGATATATACACCCATAAACATATTCATCCTCCCCCGGATATTTTGTTCCACATAATGTATCAATCCAATACTCGCCATAGTTGTATCGCCTATATTTATGATGCAATAGATGATGATTTCCAACCAACCAAGAACACCGATTATCGTGTCGCATACATCCCCGGATACCTATAAAAATGCTGGCGGACAAAAATGCTACAAGAGAACTATCGACCACAAAAAAGGGTATAAATATACCCAACGGTTCTACCAAGTTATCTAAATAATGCCCCACATGTGTATCAGTGTACGTCAGTTCGTTGTGCTGTTTTTCGTGATGTAATTTATGTATAACATAAAAGTCCTTGTTGTGTAATACAATGTGTATTGCATAAAACCAGACATCGTAGCATACTACGTGAAATAAAAATAATAGCATTCCACTAAAATAACTAAATATTTAGTTTAAAATAAAAACGACTAAATATTTTATAAAATAAATGAGAGACATTACACTCCCCTAGTAACACTCAAAGCAAATGGATTACCGGAAAGTGCCGATAAAACTTCAGGAGAATTACGGTCTAATTGAATATTTTGATATAAACTAGACCCCTGACTACCAGCTAATCGCCCTATATTGGCTATATCCGGAGTTTGGTATGGCATAGTAGGAGCAACAGCGCGATTATTAATGAGATAACTATCGCGATCAACTTGTCTCATATTAATATCTCCATTCATTAAAGACATATTTCCAGGAACCATACGACCATCAATCGTGGATGATTTTACATCGTTATTGCGCTGTTTATATTCGGCATCATATGTTCGCGCACCTCGGCGGTCCGCCCCGGCCCCGGCAACGCCGGCGTAATAAAAATCTCCCGTTGTTTGACGAGCATTTTGTATAGCTTGTTGTTCGGCTACTTGATAAGCACCACCATTTTGACCGGCATTTACATTTAAATGGAACTTGGAGTTCTCCGTAGTTTCACGAATAGTAGTTCCTGGACGGTCGGCTGGATTGAAAATATACGATTCCGAAACCGCGGATTTAGCATTCTGGTAAGGACGCAAATTGCCAACTGTATTTTCTTTTCGCGATGGTCTGATTATATCCATAACTGGGGCAACAGCTGCTCCAATGGCACCTCCTATAGCACCAAAATATCCGCCATTTTGGTTATTTGCCGTGCGATTGTTATTGTAAGCTTTGGTGGATTTCATTCCGTATTCAGCGTCGTGAGCCCAATTACGTCCAACTGCAGATACTGATGGTGTAGGAACTGCCCCCAAATTGATATTATGCGATGGCATATATTCACCAGGAACATAGGCGGCAGGATTGGAGAACCCAGCACCTCCGGCATATTCTATAGCGGTTTCGGGTCGAGACACTGCGCGATCAATCGGCATTGAACGTAAAGATACCCCTTTACCTACTCCGGTAGTTGTCAAATATCGTTCCGGCCCCATATCAAAATGTGTATCTGGTCGATTTTTTTCCATAACACCAATAGATCCTATATTCTTTACTTGACTCGCCGCAGGACCTTCGTATCCAAATTGCATAAGCCCGGTTGCTTTTTGTTTATTGTTCACGCGCATTTGGTCGGCAGTTTTAGGGAGCCATTGATCACGCATTGCCATACCAGAATTGAATCCAAGAGAACCCTCGTTTGTATATCCCAATCCTAGACCCGGTGCGACGCGTTCTTCTGCAAACGGTTTTACATTTGCCATACGCATTCCTACATTAACCCGGGATTGCATAAAATCCGTTTGATTTGGTGCTCCGTGAGCCCATTGATAGTTCTCCGAAGGTGTGAAAAGAGGCGCCTGTTCCTTTTTTATGATAGTTTGAGAACCTGCCCCCGACATATTGTCCAATACACTCTCATTCGAATTCACGTCTACATTGCGGCTTCGAATACTACCGCCAAAATAAGGAACCATATTGTTATGTGTGTAATAGCTACTGTCTACTTTTTGTCCAGTAAGTGAGTAATAGCTACCTGATACGGGCGCATTGGATGGCATTGTCGTATCAGATGCATATTGTTGATTTGATGCCGGATTGAAATATTTGTCAGTATAAGCGCCTTGCGAGTCATAGCTATTTACGGTGGATAATTTAGATGTTTTTTCGAGTTCTGGAACAACTAAAGGATATTCATCGGGATAATTTTTATTAGGAATATTTGTATTTGGCAATTCATTAGTAATATTACGAAAACTTTCATTTGATTTTTTATGTTGGTTATTCATAACATATAATGATCCTAAAGCTACTAAAGGTATTGCAAGTTCCATTATCTATAATATTATATATATTCTATATAATATTATTATACTAAACACTAATCAATTCATAATCGCCATATATGATAATGGAAATGGTATGTCTATAGTTGGTCTTGTTGGAGAACACAAGCTTATGTAGGAAAATGTTTACCTGAATTGATATGAAGACACAGAGTTCATTGGTTGTGGTATGGAAGGGACATAATAATCTTTTTCTAATATACGAGTTTGTATGTTGTCGTGGAACTTCTTTTCTACATTTACTAACGGATTAATAAAAGGTACTTCCCAACGTGTTTGTTCTAAATCTCTATACATCCAGGCGGGATGGCTTGCCCGAGATTCATCTACAAAAGGTTGTATCTTTTCATATGTTTTTCGGCTTGTTTCGACAGCTCTATTAACATAATTGTTTAATTCTATATTGTCTCTATTAAGATGGCGAGTTAATCCGCGCAAATCACTTTCTATATTTACAGGGTTTGTCATTAAATTGGCTCCCCATTTCTCCATACGTATTTGCGAATCTTCTAAATATGGCAGGTTTACTCCAGGTCCTGGGGTATCTAATGCATATCTTCCGGAATATGTGCTAATTTCTAAACCGTATTTAATACGAGCAGGGTCATCGTGAAAACGTGTAAATGACATAATAGATATATAGTTATATTATAGTTAAAAAATAAAATTAACAAATGAATATAAACAATTTGATATATAACTGATAAGTACGAATATGCCTAAACCAGTAGTTGACGACTCTTCTATTACTTTTACTATGTCCAAACATCAACCAACTTTATGTCTAAATATGATTGTTAAAAACGAAAGTCGTATTATAGAACGATTATTGCAATCGGTAGTATCGGTAATAGATACATATTGCATTTGTGATACAGGTAGCACAGATGATACTGTGGAAATTATAACCAGTTTTTTTAATAAAGCAGGAATTACCGGTAAAATTGTTAGAGAACCCTTTAGAGACTTTGGTTATAATCGCACATTTGCACTAAATGCATGTATCGATATGGAAAATGTGGATTATATGTTATTGTTGGATGCAGACATGATATTTCAACTAAATCCTGCAATTTCTCCAAGTGTGTTCAAATATATGTTGAAAAACGATGCATACACTATATTCCAGGGTTCCGATTCATTCTATTACAAAAATATGCGTATAGTGAAAAACCGTAAAGGTATAACTTATTGGGGTGTTACACACGAATATGTATCTTTGCCAAATAGTTCTACACAAGGCAATATAGATAGAGATGTTGCGTTTATAAATGATATAGGCGATGGTGGTTCTAAAGCCAATAAGTTTGCGAGAGATGTAGAACTACTTAAAAATGGGCTAAAGGAACTGCCGAATAACGACCGATACACATTTTATTTAGCCAATACTTACCACGATGCTGGACAGTTTCATTCAGCACTAGAAATGTACCGAAAACGCGTGGAAATTGGTGGGTGGCACGAAGAAATCTGGTATAGCTACTATCGCATTGGAAAATGTTATGAGAATATGGGTAATATGACAGAGGCGATTGAAGCTTGGATGGAAGCATATAATGTTTTCCCCAACCGGGTGGAGAACTTGTGTGAAATTATTAAATATTACCGCGAAAATGGTAAAAACAATTTGGCATATGCTTTTTATTTATTAGCTGATAAATCGCGCAAGACATATCCCAATATAGATTATTTATTTACGGACAAAGATTCATATGAGTACAAATTGGATTTTGAATTATCTATTATTGGATATTACACAAATCCGGAGAACTACAATATGCCTAAATGTTGTATGACAGTAATAAATCATCCCAATATAAATGAAAACGCCGTACAAAATGTATTGAGCAATTACAAGTTTTATACACCTGCATTATGCGATGAAAGTGTTGATGCATTGGATATATCGGTTCTCCAAACTATTGGAGATACGCTAAATGCGGATTTAAATGAAATGTATCCTACTACTCCTACACTATGCCTAAATGCCCCGGGTGGAGATATACTAACTGTATTGAAACGTTTTGTGAATTACAGAATTGACGAAAACGGTGGATATGTCAATAAAAGTCAAATAATAACAAAGAATGTGGTTTCTACATTTCGCCTAAATAATTCGTCCAATAAATTGGAGAAAATAGAAGAAGAACCCGAGTTTTTGTTGAATTACAATACTGTTTTAGACAATATATATGTCGGATTAGAAGACGTACGATTATACGAAAACGACGGAACCATTTTTTATAATTGCAACCGAGGAATAAACTATAATGTAATCCGTGTAGAACACGGCCAAATTTCGAAATCTGCTAAATCTACGGAGAACTCCGTTTTATTGCAAAAATTGGGGTCTTCAGATATAGAGAAAAACTGGGTAATAATAGAACACAAAGACGACACCATTTATTGTATTTATAAGTGGTTTCCATTGACAATTGGAAAAATAGTTAAAGGAAATCCAACGGATGAACACCCCACACTTTTTGAAACAATTCGAGAACATCCTACCCCACGGTCATTCAAACATTTGCGCGGTTCCACTAATGGTGTTCGTATTGGAAATGAAATATGGTTTCTCTGTCATACAGTGAGTTATGAAGACCGTAGATATTATTATCAAATGTTCGTAGTAGTAGATGCTGAGACATATATTCCAAAGAAATATACTCCCCTATTTACATTTGAAAAGAAAAAGGTAGAATATTCATTAGGATTTGTTTATTTAGAAGATTTAGACGTTTTATTAATTGGATATAGTTTGATGGATTGCGAAACAAAATATATGACGGTTGATTTAGATTCAATTAAAGATATGCTTATTACTGTATAATGTTGATATCAGCCGTTTTACATATTCCGTATGTTTTCCTATGCCATTGTGTTATACCATATTGGGCGATTCCGTCGCGATGCATTTTTGTTCCGTAGCCCATATTTTTAGCCAATCCATATCGTTCATTAAGAGTAGGATATGTATAACATAATTCTTCCATATATGTGTCCCTTTCATTTTTTGCCAATATACTTGCAGCTGCTATACAAGTATATTTGTTATCACCGCCCTCTACTGTTTCATGCTGTATTTCTCTTAATGATTGTAATGTTTCGTCATATATCATGTGTGGCGTAAAATCATTTCCATCCACCAATAACATATATTCGCGCTCGTAAATGGGCGGGTCTTCTGATGCTGGTTCATCAATCTGAATTGATTGTAATTGGGTAATAACTTGTTTCGCACATTCGTGCATAGCCATTAATACCGCCTGACGAATATTAATAGTGTCTATTACACTAGCATCTACGTAATGTATGTGCCAAGCAATCGCATTTTCTTTAATATATTGCGCCAGTTCTTGTATCTTTTTGCGCGATTTAATTGTTTTAGAATCGCGCATTTTTTCGTGTTGAAATGTATTATCTTTAGGCAATACGGCTGCGGCTACATATAATCTTCCAAATAATGGACCTCTACCAGCTTCATCTATACCAATTTCAAAACGATTAATTTCATCGCATATTTTTGCAAGACAAGGGAGTTTAGACATTTCAAAATACAGGTAATACTATATACTTTATCCGGGTTCTTTTTTCAATTTTTTACCACATTTTCGTCTTTATTATATATATAGTATTTATGAATATGAAACTAACACCCCTTTTATTATTTTTGTTGATATTGGTAGTTTTAGTTATAGCTGTAAGTACTTTGAAGAACCCGATCTCATCTTCTGAAAAAGAGGGATTTGTCCAATTCAAAACAAATGTGGTTCCACAAACAGAAACGGCAATTCCGGCATATTCAAGTCGTCCTATTGTGAAATTGTATGATAATTTGTTTATCGATAGAAAAAACATAAATATAGTAGAAGTTGTTTCGTCTGAGTTTACTGGAAATATAGATGCAACCACTTATACGGTTTATAAAGGCAATGTGGATTTAACAGGTTCGTCTATTACAGCCATTAACGTTCAAACTAGAGATGGAACTAGAACTAATCATCAGGTTACTAGCACAAATGTTCAAGAAAGTGATGAGAGTAAAATATCTAGTATAACTAATACATACAAATCTGTCCCTTTTTTCACCAGCGCTTGTACTACGACTGCTAAATATCAATTATTCTACATTCCTTGGGGAACCGATACTTATATTCACGGAATACAATTAACAACTAGTCCAAGTTCTTCAGCTATAGCATCGTTTAAACCCCTCAATTTGTATAGTTATTATATTCCTTCAGATATGTCTGCTAATATGTCTGCAGTGTATTATACAAATAATGTTATTAATTTGACTGTTCCTGCTAATTCTGATACATCTGCTCAAAACGGTACCTCAGTAACTGAACCATTATATAGTGCCAAACGTCAAGTATATCAATTGACTTCTGATATCAAGTATGATATTAATTCTGGCAATGTAGTTGTTAATTCAACTAATGCGATTATTGTGTATGACAGATCAGGAAAACAAACTACATATTCAACTGCCCCCGATGATTCTGTCATATCAACCACTATTTCTGGTTCAGTGTCTGCTTCTTGGATCGCAAACAATGCAACAAATACCACACAAATTGTCTATATTCCTTCACAGAACAAAACCGTTATTTTGCTTTTACAAAAAGACGCAGCCGGACGTTTTAATGTCTTAAAATCGATTAGATTCAATACATCAACTGCAATTGGTAGTAATGGAGAAGGTGATGATGGAAATACTTCCATAATTTCAACTCATTCAAGCCCTCCATCCCCCGGTCCTACTGTAGACCCATCTGCCATATCGGATTATTATAAATGGTATTGGTATTGGAATAGTGCCGGCCCTGGTACAAATGCGCAATATTCCAATAATTATTTATTGAAAACTCAGATAGTTCCTCCAGTATGTCCAGCTTGCCCCACTGCAACTTGCGCATCTACCGCAAGTAGTATTGATAGTGGAAGTAGCAGTTCTGTCAAAAAAGATTCAAATAGTAATATAATAACAGATACAGTTGATACTACCGGGAATGTTATAAACAAAACAGTTGATACTACCGGGAATGTTATAAACAAAACAATTGATACTACATCCAATTTATTGACATCTGGAGCAACCGGGGCGACAAATCTATTAACAACCGGTGTATCTGGTGCTACGGATCTGGTAAAATCTGGTGCATCTGGTGCTACGGATCTGGTAAAATCTGGCGCATCTGGAACAGTAGATTTATTGAAAAGCGCAGGTTCTGGAGTCGCAAATATTGCTGGTCAAACATTGAGTACAACTGGAAATATAGTTGGTAGCTTAACTAGTGGAAGTAATACGAATGCAATTGGCGGAGCTGGTGCATATTATGGTGGATTGAATACTCCATATGGATCTGAAAGCGGTTATAGTGCCCCCGGGTTTTCGCGTGGTTCTCCACCAATAGATAACTATTCGTACTATGGCGCATTACCAAATAAGGGCTCCACATATATCCCAATTACTGCCGACTTTAGTGCATTCAAAAAATAAACAGGTGTAATACATGTACATATAAGTACATACAAACATATATAGTGTAATACAATAATTATACTATATATTTTACATATTGTAATGACAAACTTAGTCAAAAAATATATTATTTCCCACATATAATTTCATAATACCGTTGATATACTCGCAATAAAAATCAAAACCCGGTTTTTCGTCATTACTCGAATGCGTCGGTATGCATTCATTTATAGAAAACGATAATACTCCTACATAAATATCGTTTGAATTAAAAATTGGTTGCTTGTTTTTTACTCTATTTCGGTTTAACCCGGTTTTCAATACATATTTTACTTCTAAATCTAATCCTTCGTGGTCGTCTGAAATACTATCAAAACATTATTTACCATAATATTTCGTAGGATCGTTATTTATTTTATAGAAAAAGCTAATAAATGGCATATTTTTATGTATAATTGATTGTAGTATGCAATGTTTATATTTATTGGTCTACAAAAAATTATTTTTTGAATACCCAATAATAGCACACGCAATTCGTGCTCCCGAATTACCAGTAGTTAAACTAGTTTCAGCAGTTCCTCTGCCACAATCATCTTCATCAGCGTGTATAATTAGACCACGTCCAATAATATTTGCCTTTGATCCACGGAGTTTGATAACATTATCAGTTATTCTATATCGTGCTATACCATTTGAATCTGTATGCAAGTTTCCTAAATCGCCTACGTGGCGATTCTTCATTCCGGGACATCCGTGAGTTTTTCCAAAAGGATTGAAATGAGCACACATACTATCGCATTGGCTCGTTAAATCACCCGATTCGTGCACGTGAAACCCGTGCAATCCATTTTTCTTTAGACCCTCAACATTTATATCAATTATAACAGTATTGTTCTCCAAATCTTCGGTAAAAATTACTGTACCTTTTATTTTCTTTACGTCAAAAACAGCAATAGCTTGAATGGGTTTACCGTAAATAGGTTTACCATAAATGGGTTTACTATAAATAGGTTTATCGGTTTTAGTAGACATATAACCTATTTGCATAAAATTATCTTTATTTGGTTTCCATAATGACTATTCATACAAATATCCTATTCGTTCAAACTAGCATAAAAATAAGTACGAACATCATAATAATATGTCCCAAACAATAAACACTATTTTGGATAGAGAATCTATTGCGAATGAAATGAAACTGAATCTCCTATCGTTTGAGGAGAACTGTAAAAACATAAACTATAAAAAAGGTTTTTATGTATATGGTTCTCCAGGTTGTGGAAAAACGCATTTTGTTATAGAAATCTTAAATGAACTCAATTATGACATCATCAAATACGACGCCGGAGATATTCGCAATAAATCGTTAATAGACACTATAACCAGTAATAATATGAGTAATCAAAATGTTCTCCAAATGATGTCCAGAACACGCAAAAAAATAGCCATTGTTATGGATGAAATAGATGGGATGAACAATGGAGATAAGGGTGGTATAACATCGCTCATCAAACTAATTCGCCAAAAAAAGACGAAAAAACAAAAGGCCGAAAGTATGACGCTAAATCCGATTATTTGTATTGGTAATTATTTTGTTGACAAAAAAATCAAAGAATTGATGAAAGTATGTAATACATATGAATTGAAGACTGCAACACCCACACAAATATCTACTATATTGGATAATCATTTGCCCCAATTGGAAAGTTCTCTTAAACCCGATATAGTCCGGTATATTCAGGGTGATATGCGTAAACTATTTTTCGTTGAGGATATATATCGCCTAAAACCTGAAATACTTAATAAGGAAACCATAGCCCATATATTTCATACGAAATCGTTTAATGAAGATTCGAAGAAAATAACCCAAGTGCTTTTAAATGACTATATACCAATTGAACAGCATAATGTATCGATGAATGAAACCGATCGGACAATAGTTGCACTTCTATGGCACGAGAACATTGTCGACCATTTAGCTAAAATAGATACACGAACATCTTTCCCTTTTTATCTGAAAATATTGGACAATATGTGTTTTGCGGATTATATTGATCGTATAACATTTCAAAACCAGATATGGCAATTTAACGAAATGAGTTCTATGATAAAAACATTCCATAATAATAAAATGTATCACGACCAATTTCATCATACTATAGTTCCGAATCAATCTGCAGAAATCCGGTTTACCAAAGTTCTCACTAAATATTCCACGGAATACAATAACTCACTCTTTATTTTTGGACTAACACAAACATTGGATATGGATAAAAAAGATTTGATTTCTTTTTTTCAGGAATTACGTCTCTTTTATGGCGCCAATTTCTTGAATGAATACGATAAAATTAATGAAATAGAAAAACTGTTTGAAACATATGGTATCAATAAACTGGATATTAAACGAATGTACCGGTATTTAGACAAAAATGTGAAAAAGGAATCAGTCGAAGAAGATGAAGAAGAGCCAGACCTATTATGAAGACGTTATATATGTGTTGTAGATGTATTTAGTTTTTGTTTGTACCTACGGCCCGGGGGGGGCCAGGCCCCGGGGCTCCGCCCCGGGCACTTTACATTTTCCTCTGAAAAATCGCCGCTAAAATACATATTGTGCCTATAACTTTTTGTATAGTAATTTGTTCTCGGTTGAACGCAAATCCATATACATATGCCATAATAATACCCACATAAGATAATGGAGCGTATATTGAAGGAGATAATCGGGTGGCTGCATAAAACCTTAGCAAATATCCACACAATCCAATTATGGCATTGATGAATAGAGAAATAGAAAGTGTACTGGTTAACGTTATTTTAGCAATATCTTGTATTCCAATAAAGGAGAACAAGAAAGTTCCCGCAAAATAAGATAAAAACAGGTGGTTCCAATTGTTTGTAGTCTGTATAGCTCTAACAATGAAATAAATAATGGCTTCAGTTGCTGCAGCTAATGCAATCATAACATATCCTTCATATGGAAACATAGGGGTCGGCGCATTAGTTTCCGGTTGTTTATCGGATTCTTCTTGGATACCTTCTTTTAATGTTGATTTAGGAGAACTTTCAAAATATTTAGAAAAATCATTAGTCAATAATATTACACCAATTATGGCTAAAAACATAAGCGCATTGATAGGTTCTCCTGCAAACAATAAAATCATCAGAGGATAAGTATAAAACAGTGAATATGCTATACCACTTTCCAGTAATTGGAACCCTCTATAGGAAGTATATACGTGAATGATTGTTATAAAAGAAAGTAATAATCCGTTTTTGGAGAACATAGATTTAGCAATAAATCCCCAATCAACGAAAAACCCAGTTATAACAATATATGTTATAAACCTACTCCATAATTGCAAATGGAGAGGTAGGTCTATATTTTTAACAAATACTGGATATAAACTAAGTAATGATTCGGAAAGTATTTTACTTATTACTTCGAGATACATATAATATATAATACAGATATATTTATTATATGTTATTGATTAGCTTGTATCTAGTTTAAGGGAACAAATACTTCAGGATCGGTTTTTCCTTTTGATATTTGTATTGCTTGTGGTGGAGATGAATGAATTGACTGAAATGGCGAATCTAATAAAAATGGATTCGCCGATTTAGGCGTAAAAAAACGCTCTACGCCTGGAACAACCGAAGGTTGTGTTTTCGATGAAAAACCTTGTATTTGCACTGTTAATTCATGTATTTTTGCTTCTTGCATTTGGATTGTTTCTGTCAATTTTCTTATATGTTCTTGTTGGTCTTGTAATAGTTTGACTATATCTTCTGGAGATAATTCGATGGGAGGTTCTCCGGGTCGTTGAAGTATAATTTTCGGAGGAGGTAGTTGTCCCGACTGCATCATTTCTTGCATTTGTTTAGCCCTTTCTTCATCTATATTTTTTAATTGTTTTAATACATCTGGTTTATTTTTTGAGTCGCCTGGTTCATACATTTTCAATTTCATTTCTATATCCTTCAGGAAAAAATCTAAAATCGGTTTTTCATCCTTGGTTCGAATAAACATTGGAACTGTTTTAGTCGATTCTTTGAATGTAGGATTTTGTCCGGTTTCCAAAAGTTTTTTTTTATCAAAACTATTTTGATCGTGGGAAAATACTAATATAGTTTTCATTGGGTCTAATTGAGCCATAGGAACCGTATAGTTCTTTAGGAAAAACTTTTCTTCTGCCAAGGAAGCATGATCATCATATTTCGTGTCTTTCAATAATTCTGCGCGAAACGCAAATGTAGCCGCAGTTGCGTGATTTGGTGCAAATGGACCGCTCTGATACATTTTATTAATGTGTTTGAAATAGATATACATCTCACTCGAGCCAACTATCATTGCTCCAGGGTTTGCCTGCAATGTTTCAACTGCGTGAGATACTCTTTCCGGCGGATAATAATCGTCGTCATCCATATATACTATAATTGACCCAGTCGCATGTTTGTGCAACATATTGCGTTTTTCTCCTAAAGTTATTTTAGTAGGAAGTTCAATGTATTTGATTTGTGGTATATTATAGCTCTTAATAAGATCGCCTATTTTGTCTGTTCCATCATCTATAATTATCCATTCCATACGGTCTTTTGGATATGTTTGATTTAAAAAACATTTGACAATCATTGGTATAAATGGCCGGCGATTAAATGTAGGAGTACAAATACTCACAAAGGGAGTCTTGAGTTTTTTTATTTGTTTTCCCATTATGAAAGTTAGATAATATATATGTATGCGGTGTATGTTTATATCTTTTGTTTTAATTGAAATATAATTGTTATTTAGAACAATAAAAATGATATTTTTATGAATATGTTATAGAGAGTTATATAATATTTACAGAGAACACGCCAATATTTATGACGAAAATAGTTGAGACATTATTTCGGCTTCCCGGTTTTGTAAAGGAGGTAAGAATATAGATTTCATTATATCGTCATCTCGGAAACGTACTGTATACTCCTGTTGTATTTTATTGCGGCCAATACGTCCCATTGCTTGAATAATTTTCTGTTGTGTCATATTTTGTAAATCGCGGCCCACAAACCCGTGGCAGAATTGATAGTTTGTTCCATAGATGTAATCTGATGATGCTATAATGATAAACAGCTTTTGATTAATAGCCAGTCGTTTCATAACTTCCATATATTGCGGCGGGTTGGCAACATCAAATGTTCCTACTCCCAATATCAATAAGAGTTTCTTGTTTGTGTCCACATCTAACATCATAATTTCCTTGACAGTTTGTTCATCTATATCCGGAACGAACGCATTCTTGACAGGGTCCATACTAGTCGGTAGCCATAACTGTTGATGCTGTGGTGTATTGGGCAAATAGACTTTATCCATACTAACTACTTTGATTTGGCTACGTAATTCTTCCACTTCCGTTTTTAGCGTTTTTACTTCACTGCTAAAGTTCTCACGTTCCATCTTTTTCGATTTATCCATATCTTTGCCCAATTTATCTTCCAATAGTTTTTCCATAGCATCGAGTTTCTTTTGATATACATTATTTCGCTCGATTTTTTCCAACATACTTGTCAATATACGTTCCGGGATTTTGGTTTGATGAATTAAGAATGCACCGACTTTTTGTATATCTTCGGCTAAATAAATCGTGGGTCCATCTGTCAATGTATGTGCATCGGTCGTAGTTAGCAATATCCCTGCTTGTTGATTTACTGTGGGTACTGACGATTGCGCTGACGCTTGCGCTGACGCTTGCGCTACGCTACTTTGGCGGAAGATAGTTTGTCCACTAATAGATGCACTTCCAGTTCGAACATTTTCTTCGCTTCGAATACTGCGTAAATGGCTAGACTGAGCCCCCTGCTCTGGCGTAGCCAAATACTCATACATCGCTGGCCACATTTCCGGGTTAATTTGCGAAAGCAAATCCAAGTAATAGACTTTCAATCCGTTCATCGTTATTTTACAAATATTGTCATCAAAGTAGTTCTCCATTCTGTACATTTCTTCTATAACACCTTCGGTCCGGTTCGCATATTCGATAAATCGGATAATTTCTTTCAAATCAAAATATCGCAATAACGACTTGTTTTCAGTGCAATGTACTGCACAGTCTTGCAATTTATGATATTGCGAAAAGAGAAGATGTGGAAGCGCCGGTTTGCCGTCTTTACCTAGAAGCGATATCGACTTCTTGCAATCAAAACTCTGTATAGTAAATACGTCAGCATCATAAAACCTCGCCCTAAAATCCATTGTAGTTGCCGTCATTTCGTTTTCTTTAGGCAAAGTTGCACACGAAAGAACCAATTTGGAAATCCGGTTTTCGGTCCAATTTCGGTGGATTTGTTCGTGTAATTCGTGCGTTTCATAATCCATAGTAATAGTTGGTTCATCCCAGTATGTAACAATCCGCGACTCCTGATTAAACGCCAACATATATTGCATTGCAACTAAATACGACTTGACGTCGCAAATCATAATTTCCACTTTATCGCCAATACTGTTATCAACTTTACCTATACCACCTGAACGCCGGTTGATTGTATAGTCAGTTGCAGCGAAATAATGGAGGCGAATATCGGACGCGGTTTCACAACCGAATGCGAATGCAATCTTTTTTTCTATGGATATAGCACTCTTCGCTAAAGCCAGTCCTACGTGTCTAGCCACACAAACGAATATGACCCGGTGGCTATTGGATAGTCCTATAGGCGACATTGTTTTACCCGTTCCAGTAGGTGCCATATACAATACTAATTTAGGGGTTTTATTGCGATTGAATATAGAGAACAATTCCTTTTGATGCGAGTATAGACATAGATCCTCATATTTTAGCAAATATGGATTTTGCTCGATGATTTGGTGTGCACTATGAACCACGTCCGCAATAGTAGTCTTAGTTTTTGCATATTTAATTACACCATCTACAAATTGGGCTACAAATGGATTAATGTGTTCTATAGAAACTGTCTGGAATTGGATGAGCGAGTACAAGTAATATACAAATGGTTTATCGATGATAACCGGATTAGCCGAGACCGATGCTGAACTTGAAACCGATTTTTTCGACGATTTTTCTTTTTTAGGAGCTTTATACGTGGGTTCTAAGAGCACTAGTTTTTCCAACAACCGTTCGCAAAAATCCAATAAGGTATATTCGAAGATTTTGACGCGACTTGTTGCTATATCCATATTTTCAATGCGAATAGAATCCCCGCGCTTTAGCGCCTTACTATCCTTTGTCAATATAGCTGGGATCGCAGATGGAGTTATACCGGATAATGCCGTATACTTACCTACAATGCTTTCGATAATCTGCTTAAAATATTTTTCATAGATACACGTTTCATTGGATGCCGTTTTTTCTAACTTCATAAACTGTATAATAGATAGATGCCTGTTCGACTTGATATTGACATTGACACTGCCTTCATTAATCATTTTTAATATGAATAGTTCATCTTCAGGAACAGATATTTCGATACTGTTCCATTCAGCACGAGAGAGTTTTGATTGAGTTAAGTCCATTGTTGTGAGTATATAGTGAGATTTAGAGTAAGTAGACTGAGAGGGTAAATATTGATAATAATACAAGAATAGTTATGTTCAATTCATTTTGTTTATTGATATTTTCAATTTTCTGTAGAAAAATACATAAAACTGAAGAAATATATACATAATAATAGTAGTTATGTATATGTTATCCGGATGGTTTGAAAAACCCGTGTGCAAAATCGGGTTTGAAGACGTTAAATATGCTATAGACCATCCATCACATTATCTAATAATCAATACACTACCTGCATCAGAACAAAGCTGTCTCATTAAAAATACATTGCCTTGTATGGTAGAAGAAACTACCATTAATGAAAAAATCGCGCAATTTCAAATGCGAAAATGTTGTATTATTTTGTATGGAAGGAACTCGTCGGACAGTACTGTAGATAAAAAATACAAACAATTATGTTCTCTCGGATTCACAAATGTCTATATTTATTGCGGCGGTCTATTCGAATGGTTGTTATTGCAAGATGTATATGGTAATAACGAGTTTCCAACAACTGCAAAAGAATTGGATATATTGAAATATAGATATCCTAAACAATTCGATGTTCCTAAAATAGGCTATTAGAATGCCTAGGATTGAGGCAAGGAAGCTAAATACTTCAGGAATGCCTTTGTTTCTGTATATCCCCCAACGTATTCTCCGTATAAAAATACAATAGGAAAAGTATTATGTTCTTTGCCTATAAGCTGTTTGATGAATTGAAAAAACCTGGGTTTTGAATATGCAATATATTCATCACAGCAGATTTCGTCAACCTTGGGGTCCTCGTGTTTCAATAATTCCATAACCATTTTGCAATATGAACATCCAGATCTAGTGTAAATGGTATAGAGTCCATCCATTGGTTTCAAATAGTCCATCTCTCTGGATAATATAATATATATAGTTTATATTACATTTGTACGACAAGTCCACTACTAATAAGTATAAATACTCCGTTGTTGCCATAGTTGCGTATAATGTTTATTTTGTTGCGTTTTCCGCTGTTCCATTCTATATTCCGGATAGGACTGTAAAATTATTTTATTTTTATAAATAATAACATCTTCTCCATCAATCATATTAAATACTAAATCAAAATTATCGAGCATACTCGCGTTGTCGTTTATATTTCCAAAATAAAGTTCTCCTAAAAGTCCTGGTCCGGTTGGATATAATGAGTTGAATCCATAATAACCTATTTGAGCGTTGCGTACAATATTTTGAATAGCATCCATAAACAATGGGTTTCCCGGTTTTGCAATAATCAGCGCATTATAAATACCATATGTTCCGGGTTTCCAAAAATACGGTCTCTCTAACACAAAATGTTCTCTATCCATTATATCAATAAACTTGAATCCATCTATACATTGGTATTTCACATCTAAATAAACACCCCCGTGTACATACATAACACAATACCTCCATAAATCCGCCTTGTAAGCACCTGGTAATAGTATATTATAAGCATCGACCACATCATCTGAAAAATGGGCTTTAATAAAATTGATACAGTCGTTATTATCGAACAAAAAATATTCCAATTCCGGATTATTTCTTTGAATAGTCTCAATTGTCTCCCGCATTTTTGGTGGTAGTTCTTTGCTGTGCCACGTTTGAAATAATTTCATAGGAACAACTGATGTTTTTGGAGAACTTGGCGGTTTATATGGGAGATTGATAGTTTGTTTGGTTTTTATAATAGTATGGATATATAATTCTGGGTCTTTTTCATAAATCATAAAGATAAAAAAACATATAACGGCCAAAATTATAATACAAATGCCCACTGTTAGTATTATTTTAGTTTTCATTTCTTATATTATGGTAATATATAATACTTTTTGAATAACCCGAGCAAAAAATTGATTATAAACACATACAAATATATATTGAGCATATCATTATATTGACCGTATTATTAATCGTACACAAAGCCTGTTTGTACACAACAATGTCTGCATATATTTCGAAACCATTATTGGCAACTATTGAGGGAAATATCGGGGCAGGTAAAAGTAGTATTATAGCAAAGATGAAAGAAAAATATGCCGACAGATTAGACGTCGTATTTGTGCAAGAACCTGTCGATATTTGGGAGAATATATGCGACGAAAATGGGACGAAAATGTTGAACTTATTTTATCAGAATCCGAAGGAGCACGCGTTTGCGTTTCAACAGATGGCATATATAACCCGTATTTCTTTGTTAAGAAAAACAATTGAAGAGAACCCGCAATGTTCAATCATCATTTGCGAACGGTCTTTACACGCCGACCGTAATATTTTCGCTAAAATGTTGTTCGATGACGGTATTATAAGTAAAGTGTGTTTTCAGATATATAATTTGATTTATGATGAGTTTACTGGCGGATTTCCCATTGACCGTTGTGTATATATCGATGCTGACCCTGAAGTTTGCTCTGAGCGAATTGCGAAAAGGGCGCGTTCTGGAGAATCTGAAATAGAATTGGTATATCTTGCGAAATGCAAGAAATACCACGATGACTGGTTATTGAACTCGCCTACGCCTATATTACATTTAAAAACAAATCAAAATGCTACCTATATGGATGGAGACGATTCTGACTGTGGAAATCAATGGATACAACAAATTATGGAGTTTATTAGTGCATAGAATTATTTATGTTTGATTTATCGCCTATATGTTTGTTTCTTGTGGAGTTTATTCTTTCTTTTCGTATTACGTTTATTGGATACGTGTTTTTTTATTGTGTTTTTAATAGTTTTTGATGCTTTGCGCTTTCTACCGCCCTTTACAGTGAAATTTTTTTCAATTTTATTAGTTTTATTATTTTTTTTGACAGATTCTTTCGTATAAACAGTAGAACCGTCTTGTCGAGTTGTTTTGCTCCATTTAGTAATAAAACCGGTTATGCTTCCGTCTACATCATTTTTAGGAAGTCCTGTTTCTGCGTCGTAAGGAAAATCAATAATTTTATTATTAAGTTTATCTTTTAATTGTATTTTAGTTTCACCATTTTGACCTTTAACCAAAGTAGGTTCTGTATACAAAACTGGTTCAGGCGCGACGCCGGTAATATCTACTCCAAAATTATCATCATCATTTGCATTAAGAACACTCGTTTTACCTTCGACAATTTTTTGTAATTCGTTAATTTTACTATTGGCTTGTTCTATTTGCTTATTTAATTCAGCTATTTTTGATTGACAATTGCTATGTTGCTTTGTAAGAGCTTCCTGGTTTGTTTGTAAATTAGTTATATTTGTGTGTATGTTAGTAATAACTTCATTCACTTTTTCGATATCTGCTAATTGTTTATCTAATTCGTTTTGCTTTTCATCAATTTCACCAAGTAATTTTTTATTATTTTCTTTTTCTTCTGCCGTAAGTTTGGTTGATTCTTCTAGTTTACTTTGTAATTGGTCTAAGTTATTAGCAGCTTTTTCATTTTCGAGTTTCAAATTTTCAATTGATTCTTCTAGTTCTGCTTCTTTACTTTTATATTCAGTTTCCAATTTAGAAATGAGTTCATCTTTTTTTTGGATTTCCTCAGTATTTGATTTTAGTAAATCAGCAGTTTGAGCTTCTAAACCGGTTTTTTGTTGTTCTAATGCGGTTTTTTCGCGTTCTAAATTAGCAATTTGTGTTTTTTGTCTTTCGGATAAAGTATCATTTTCAAATTGTATTGCTCGTATTTGAGAATCTTTATCAGCTATTTCTTGATTTTTATTAAATATTTTTCGATTATTATTTATATTTGCTTGCGTAGCTAAATCTCGTTCTCGTTGCAATTGATTCCTTAAATCACTAGCTTCTCGCTCTTGATTTGCAATAGTCTCGTGTAGTTCTCTTATTTTTGAGTGGGTTTCTTCTAAACTATCTACCGCAATCTTCAATACATTATCAGTAAGGTTAAAACTCTTGGTTGCAATATCAAGTGCATTTCCAATGTTCGCATTTTCAGCAATTGCAGTATTAAGTTCATCCTGTTTTTGGTTTAAATCACGTTCTAATTTCACTTTCTCGACATTTGTTATTTCTATTGCTCCTTTAATTTTTTGTTGCTCTTCTTCACTTTGAGCAATTGTAAATTCTGCACTACTCTTTGCATTTTTTAATTCTGCTATTTTCCTTTCAACTGCTGAAGAATATTCATCGATAGCCGTTTTTAATTTAGATATACTATCTGTTAATTTATTTATATTGGATTGGTCTGACATATTATTATATAATATGAGTATAAATAATATATAAACCTTCTTATGTATGGTATTTTTACACTATACATACTTCAAGTACATACACTATGTATAGTATAACATTATGGTCCTACAGTTGCAGGGCCAGATAAAGATGCGGTAGTATTTTGTACTTGCTCAGTTAAATTGTCTATTTTTTCTCGCTGTTTTTTCATTTCATCATTTAGTTTATCTATTTCAGCAGTTCTATCAATAATTCCACCTATATTGGGAGTAATAGTATAACTATCCGGACGAACACGATTGTCATTCGGATTATCTGAATATTTAGGAACTATATCCACTGAATAAATATTTGTTTCAGTAGGTGGTTTAGTCAGGTCAGATGTATTTGCTATAGCAAGTTTTCCGGATATTTTAACGGGACCTCGACGGAGTTGTCCTTCATAAAAAGTAGGTTGGATTGGTTTTGGAGCAGATGCAGCTGCACTCGTAGTCTTAGTCATAGATGCTTGTATAACAGCAATAGCAGTATTTAGTATATTTAGTTCATTAGGTGGTGGAAGAGTTTGTGTAGGAGAACTTTCTTGTATATGTTTTGCTAAAATACTTACGGCAGTATCAATTACGTCTATATTCATTTTATATACCAGTATATACTATATTTTATAAAGAGGTTTTACTGGTGGATATGAGTGGGTGATTGCTAAATATATGTTATGTACTAAACATCAAATATACCTAAATTGTTCCCTATATTAATTTATACCTGTCATAAAATAATTCTTGACTGGTTTAAACAAAGATGGGGGAGAGTCCAAGACCAATACCTAAACCAAGACCGTTGCGGGCAGACTCAGAGATGGTGGGGAGGAACACATCGAGGATGCTAAATGTGGCGGCGGCAGACAAGGCAAGGATAATAACTTCCTCGACGTTGAGCGACTTCTTGGGGATGACAATACTGACAACCGCAATGACGAGACCCATAACTAAATACTTAACAATTCGCTTAATAAGTTCAGAAAAATCGAAGCCCATTTGGATGCTTATATATAACGAAAATATAAAAATATATTGGAATACTAAGAATAAAAACAAATATATAAATATAGTAAATTACTTAAATACAGTTTTGCTAAATATTCTATAATGTCAGGTCCAACTACTTTTGAAAGAAAAAAATTACCAAATGGAAAATCTAATCCTAAATATGTTGATTTATGCGACGAAGATCCACCCATTGCGGGGCAAAAGTTTGCGTGTTTGTCATTTGTTTCACCCGAAAAAATACTGAAAAAACGCGAAACTTTTTTATTCGACCAATTTGTTCAACAATGGGATTTTACTAAATCTCTTTCAAAGTTCTTTGACTTTTTGCATTTTGTAGCATACAAGTATAATTTGAAAATTGACGATTTAGTTTCGGATTTTAATGATTTTGCTAAAGAAGAGGAAATAAAGATTAAATCCGTTTCTGTGGAAGATGACTTTAAAACATTCTTGGATAAACAAGAAGACACACTTACGCAGCAGTTTCAGAAAGCACACGCGTTCCAAACTTCGACGCGTGGATTGAAAATCAGGGGTGTATATCCTACACAAGAAGAAGCTGAAACTCGTTGCAAAAAATTGCGCGAAAATGACCCTAATCACGATATATTTGTTGGTCCTGTAGGAATGTGGGTTCCTTGGGATCCAGATGCTTACAAGACTGGCCGCATTGAGTTTATGGAAGAGCAGCTAAATCAACTGCATCAAGAAAAGCTGAAGAACGAAGAGAAGGCAAAACAAGAGTTTGAACAACGCATTAAGGAAACTAAACGCAAGGCTATTGAAGAAAATATTAAGTTGGCTGAAAAGAGTGGTAATGTGTTGACGCAAACAATCGACGAGAATGGCAATTTAGTGGGAGTTAGAGAAACTATTGATTTTGATGAACGCGAAGTTGCTGACACTGCTACTACGGATATTCGCAACGAATTGCTACGTAGTACATATGCCAATAAAGAATAATTTCAAACTATATGAAATAATAATAAACTGAGTGTAATTATATATTATAGAAACTATAGTATATACTATGGATTTGTGTACATATTCAAAATCATTAGGTGAAATTGGAAAAAGTATTCATTCCTATAGAATATTCGATATAGCATATATTGACGTATTGGCAACAATTTTAGGAGCTTATATTTTATCATTTGCCCTAAATACACCATTTTTGTATACTCTAGTATTTTTATTTATACTAGGTATAATACTTCACAGATTATTCTGCGTACGCACTGCAATAGATAAACTTCTATTTCCAAATGCAAAATAATGCATATAGACCAGGTCTATATATATTCCCGTAATATATATAAACATTAGTAGACACTATGATGCATACAGACAGCGAACACGCAGCTATAGATATGATGAAAGCAATGAAAATAGCAGTTGAAGGAAAACAATACGAAGACAAAGCAACCCGAAAAGAAACGCGTTATGAAAAATGGAAACGTAATAAAAAGGCGAAAAGTGAATGGACATATTGGTGTTGTTGTTTGACAAAAACGTCGGTAGACGAACCGCCTGCTGAAACAAAAAATATCGATACAACACCACTTATTATATGATAATGTTTGTACTCGATGTTGTGCGTCTATTTACCATTTAGACTTTTTCACATTGATTGGCGGTCCAGCGCTCTTTTTTTTCGTTTTACTTGGGTCATATGCCTCATCTTCATCGTCGTCCGCTAAAGTCTTGGATATTTCCCAGAACTCTTTGGAACCCAATTTGAAATCCGGACGCTTTTCGGCTTTATACCAGAATATTTGGTCTTGTAATTTATTCGATTTAGCATTGTTATTTATCACTAAACATTCGTAGTTCTCCGTAGTTTGGTCCATAACCGAATTGAACGATTCAAATGTGGGAAACATAGATGCGTAGTTTTCCCATATACGTTTACGATTGGTCATGTAGGGTTCTCTCAAAATAAAAACGTAGTCTATATTGGTTCTTAAATTGGGCGGAATACCCAATGGATATTGCATAGTAATAATCAACATAACTTTCCAATGACGCCCGTTCATAAAAAGCAGACGCATCATCTTGTCCCGGGTCCAAGTCTGGTCATACAAACAATCATCCAGTATAACGAATGTCCGTGGATCAATTGTACTTCGGCGATATGTCTCTATTTCTTTATTGACTTGTTTTAGCACAGTGCGCTGACGCTTTAAAATGTTCTCTATTAATACCGTGTTATATTCCTCATGAATAAACAATTTAGGAACGTGGGCCGCATAAAATCCATTACCGGCTTCTGTTCCTGAAATAACGGTTCCAATAGGAATATCCTGATGATGATATAGCAGGTCTTGGACTAAAAATGATTTACCGGTGTCTCTTCGCCCAATCATAACAATAACCGGACCTTTGTTTTCATCCGGTTTGAATGTTATTGATTTCATATCGAACTTTTTCAATTCCAATGTCATTGTTCTCCTAAATAGTATAATAATATAGCCTGTTATTTTTGCACAGAACTCCGGACGCGAAGCGGTTGGGGGGGGTGGGTTTCCGCAATGTATTTAGTAGCAATCGTTTGAATACAACGGTTTTTATATTTATCACTAAATATACAACAGGTATTTAGGAATATGCAAACTCAATATAGAAAGTCAGATATAATCGATTTAGAGAACTTACAAAATACGTATGAAATAACCAATCACGACATTTTAAACGAATATGCACCCTTCCATATTACTGGACTACAGCATTATAATCCCATTTATTCCTGTTTTTTCGAATTAAATGAAAACAATGTGCAAAAAACCACATTAAAACATAAATATGCTATACACGATTTACAAACAGTTGTGGATACTGAAACCGGAGAACTTGTCCCTAAATCCGTATTCATAAAGTTCTCCCCCCTATTAGACCCAGTCAAATATATGATTGGAAAATACGATGTATCAAACGATGCTATCCGGACATTACCTACATTTAATAATAGTGCAATTTGCCACCACAAATTGGCCGATCGAAATAATGCCTCTTATATCGACTGTTTTTTCAGTTATTTAAGTAGTCAGTTATTACACAAACACGGTCTAGTCAATGCAGTAGATTTCTATGGTTCTTATTTAGGCATACAAGAAAAATATAAAATGAATATTTCCGACGATATTGAATATTTATGTACATCTAGGTATTTCAACGAGAATGTGGGTTCATTGTTTAAAGTTTCCGAAGAAATACCATCCAGTGGTAATTATGGCGATGGGTCGCGAGGTAATAAACAACGCCTAAATATACAGGGTTCTCTAAAATCTCATAATATTTCATTTATAGATTTAGGCATAGAACAATTGGATGACAGTGTTATAGATATTCAACCGGTCATAAATGACCCGGTAGAAAATAACTGTGAAAAAAAAGAAGATGAAGGTGTCGTATATGAGAAACCACGCGCGCATTCATCTACCGAATCATCCGATTCTTCAAATGATAGTAGTCTGAACTATAGCTCAGACGACAATTCTGAAGATAGCGAGAGCCAGGGTCAATGCGAAGAAGATGATAATGAAGGAGAAGATGATGAATCAGATGGAGAAGATGATTCGGAAGACGATGAGGATGATAGTGATTCAGAAGACAATATGTTCTCCTATATGGACAATTTTCCTATACAAATGATTTGTCTGGAAAAATGCGAAGGAACCATCGACCGATTATTTGAAAAGGGTGAATTATCCGAAAAAGAAGGAGCTGCTGCTATGATGCAAATTGTTATGACTCTTATTGCTTATCAGCGCGCGTTCTCTTTTACACATAATGATCTGCATACCAATAATATTATGTATGTTTCTACCGACGCAGAGTTTTTGGTGTACAAATACAATAAAAAAACCTATCGAGTTCCTACATATGGTCGCATTTTCAAAATTATTGATTTCGGTCGAAGTATTTACCGGTTTTGCGGAAAAATATTCTGTAGCGATAGCTTCGCCCCGGGCGGCGACGCCGCCACGCAATACAATTGCCAACCATATATGAATGAGGACAAACCTCGATTGGAACCCAATTCCAGTTTCGATTTATGCCGATTAGGATGTTCAATCTATGACTTTTTAATTGAAGACGAAACTGAAAAAGAAATGGACGCTTTCCAGAAAACCGTTTATAGATGGTGTTGCGATGATAATCGAAAAAATATTTTGTATAAACGGGACGGAGAAGAGCGATATCCTAATTTTAAACTATACAAAATGATTGCCCGAAATGTACACAATCATTATCCACAAGCTCAATTGGATTATCCTTTTTTCAGCCAATTTGTACTTTCTCCTAAAGACGTCAAGAAAATGGGGAAAAACGTGGGTGTTATTGATATTGATGGAATACCTTCATATATGTAGGTATGTAGGTAGATATGGTAGTTTATTTAACAAAATACGCGTGGAGTTTTGCGATTACCCACATTGCAGGGGTTTCATTTTTCCCGTGTAATATGGAATCGAATGTTTTTTGTAAATATTCTGTTATAGTTCCACTATTTACGTGTACCCATAGTGCATATATTGCAAATAGTCCTATGAGGGCATATATATCTTTAATGGTGGAGGTTGTGTTATAGATAGTATACAGCGGTATTCCTTTTATTGCGAGATTTATTAGTAAAAAAAGTAAAATAGAAGAC
>Ga0209550_10000052_pt1 | contig 82134 bp, 94 predicted proteins | sample LauGreSuBDMM15SN_2_FD_187567 | JGI IMG/M metagenome (GOLD analysis project Ga0209550, IMG submission 187567) | Freshwater lake microbial communities from Lake Michigan, USA - Su13.BD.MM15.SN (SPAdes) (version 5) | ecosystem: Environmental > Aquatic > Freshwater > Lake | place: Lake Michigan... | reverse complement strand
AATTGTAGATAAAAAAGATAAAGATATTAAAAGTAAAATTATAGATGTGGAAGTAGAAACTCTAAATAGGTTTGAAAAATTAACGTCTAGCTTAGTGTGGGACGAGAAAGACTGGGAATTAAAAAAAAGATTTCCAATTGGTATGAATATATTAAAAGAAGGTATTTTTTTATTATGAGTGCAGATAAAGAAATCTTAAAACTCATGATTGAGAAATCAGAAAGTAAATTGGCTATGGCTAATATTGCATTCATTAACAATCAATATGACGATTCAGTTTCAAGAAGTTACTACTCTGTATTTCATGCGATATCTGCTTTACTCTTTACGAAAGATTTATCTTATTCTTCTCACTCTCAAACTATTGGTGCATTCAATAAAGAATTTATAAAGACTGAGATTTTTCCAAAATACTATTCAAAGAAAATTCAAACACTCTTCGATGAAAGACATACCGGGGATTATGATATTCATTCAGATATCGATGTAGTAACTGCAAATGATTCTATAGAATTTGCTAAAGAATTTATTGAAAATGCTAAATCCTACTTGAATAAAATATACTCATAATAGAGTATATTTCTAAGATTTGAGATTGAGGTATGTAAGTATAAATTCCCTCTTGACAATTCCACCTTCCTTTAGTATCCTAAAACCATGCCAAACACAATAGAAAAACACCTACCCCACTATGAAAACTTGCGTGTGACAAGAGAGGAATATCTCGACCTCGTAGAAGATGGGTTTCGCTATGATATGATAGATGGAGTTTTACAAATGTCACCCAGTCCCGAATTTGAACACGCTAACTTTGGAAATAATTTAAACTTTTTATTTAAAACTTTTTTAAAAAATAATAAAATTGGAAAAGTCGTCATGGAATGTGACGTACTACTTCCCGATGGGGGAGATGTTCTGCGTCCAGATATAATAGTGATACTAAATGAAAATATGAATAAGGTTAAAATGCATATCCATGGGGCTCCCGATATTGTAGCTGAGGTTCTTTCCCCCTCCACCCGAAATAGAGACCTAGGAACCAAAGCAGATCGCTATTTAACTTGTGGTGTAAAAGAATATTGGATAGTTGATCCAAAAGAAAAATCCATCTCGGTCTGGAGAAATGAAGGGAAAGACTGGAAGAAAGAAACAGGAGAAGTAATACAAAGTAATGTACTACTAGGGCTTGGAGTTAAATCTAAGGATATTTTTGATTAATTTAACTTTTAAACTTTCAAAGGTTATTTTTTGATAGATTAGAATATTATCTATTGCAAAAACAATAGTTAGAATGGGATAATGCAGGGTTGGGATTCGTCTTCGCTTACCCAACGTGTGTTTAGTATTTTTATAAAAATTATATTGGTGGTGGAGGACGTTTGAAACCACGTTTACATATAAATATTTGAAGTATAGAGTTTTACTAACGTGATAAGCCATGAAAAATAGATGGTTAACAGAAAAGTATACCTTAACCAAAATTCCAAACGTACACCCCCTCTCTGTTGCATAGTCCTACCATGCAATGGAGAGGTGGGTCAATTCTAAAACGTACTTCTAATCTAAACCAATAGGGGGTGAGGTAAAAAAACTTTCTACCTCACCCCAATTAATTTTTTTTGTAATACATTTCTACATACACCCCTCTCTATGACTGATGTCACAGAGAGGGGTAAACTAAAAATATTCCTTAAGCTATTTTGTAACCTATTTACTTCCTTTAATTTCTTCCCTAATTACTTTATTTCCATTGATGTAGATACTATGTATCTCCGAAATTTTATTCAATTTTTCTAATGGATTGAATTTATACAATAGTAAATTTGCTTTTCCATTTACTTGAATTGTTCCATCATAATCATTTGAAAATAACCTACATGAGTTCTTTGTGATAAAATTAATTGCTTTGTAGGGATCCTCTATGCTTTCATTCAGAAGCAATAGTTCTCTTATGGCAGAAATACCAGGAAAAGATAAGTAATTTCCAGAACCTCCACTCACTATTATATTTTGTAAGAATTTTTTATTTTCCTTAATAAATTTGATGTAATCGGGATATTCTTTATTTATATCATCTATTTCTTTGGTAGTAATTGTTTTTACTCCTATTTTTTCTTTTACATTTTTATAATAATATTTGTAATAAAATTTAGATATGGATGCTCTATAGTTATTTTCAGTATCCATTAAATTATTATCTGTTTGTAAATATAAGTTATGGTAGACATTAAGCTCTGGAATATAGTGTATGTTCTCAAAAACTTCAATAGGAATATTCCTTAAAATATTTGTGGGAATTGGATCTTTTAAATATTTTATCCCCGCTCGAATAGAATCCATTATTCCAGTTGGATCCCCAAAATTTGAAACTAAATAAATGGTATTATCATTAGATTTTTTAGCAATCTCTCGAAAATGATCCATTTCAAAGTATGACTCATTATTTGGAGTATACCTATTTAGTATGGTTATTATATTTTTAGTAGAAATTTCCTCTGGGGATGATTCTTGGATTAGTTCATTAGAATCACTTATAACCTTATACATACTCTCAGGCAAATTAAGAAATTCTTTGGATTTGAATAGAATAGATCTATTGCCATACTTTACAATTGGAAATTGGTTATTTTTATTTTTAAGGTACAAGAGCCATGGTGGGTTATTGACTGAATATATATGGGAAAAACCGTGGTACAGATATGATTGGAGTGCTAAATCTACCCCTTTTCTAGTGTTTCCTGAACCCAAAGAATCCATTCCAAGAGTAACATCCAAATCACAAAATGTTGGCAGGATATAGTAATCAATTGTTTTTGATTTATTTGGTTTGATTTCTTTAATTTTATCACCAGAGATTATTAAATCTGAGGTAGATGAAAATTCTAGGGCTTCTGAATTAAAAATTTTACTATTGCTAATTTGTAAGTCCTTAGCAATTAATTGCTGAAAAGAGAATAATATAAAAAAATATAATATAATTATCATTCTCATTACTACAGTAATTTTACCTTATCACCCCAGGTGTTATAGGATTAGTGTTTGTTTGCCCCGGGGTTTGCTGGGTAGCTGGTGCTGAGGGATCATTATATTTTGATTTTTCTCTCTTTGTGTCTTCGGGTACAACTAAATAGATATCTTCTACTTTTGTATAAAGGTTATCTTGGATATTTCTATAAATAAATTTACATTTATCCCTTGAGGAATAATCTTCTTGGAATATAAACATAGAATCTAAAAACCAAGAAAACTCACCTCTAGAGGTTTGAAAATTTTTAGAGAATGATTTGTAACTTCTTATGTATGTGAAATCTTTATTTTTATTCTTAAGTGATGCTCCTGCAATTGACCTTAAGAGGGGTATAGTAACACGATCTCTCTCTAGCAAAGCTTTTTGGATACACCACTCTCTCTCTTTTAAAATTGTAAGTTCATTTGTTAAAATTGGGATTTCAACTACTACCTGAAAAAAATCTCTTGAAATAAATCCTGTATGACTTACATTTGAAAGCGTTTTTTTTAAATAATTTGGATCAGAAACACTACAATTATAGATACAAAATAATAATGAGAGAATTATCTTTAAAAATAATCTATGTGCCTTGCGAATTGGAGTGGAACAAGGTTTTTTGTGAGAATTATCCAATTTAAAAAGGTTTTATTTTGCGGAACTATCTCAATCCAGAAAATAAAAGATAAACCTTTTATTTTCTGGATACAACAGACTTAACTTTCCCTAACTTACTTCTCAAACGCATCACGGCTTTGGTATGCAATTGGGAAATTCTGGATTCGGTAACTTCTAGTACTTCTCCAATTTCTTTAAGAGTTAAGTCTTCATAGTAGTACAAAACTATTACTTTTTTTTCTTTCTCAGGAAGAGTTTTTATAGCCTCTACAATTACATTTTTAATCTCTTCCCTTTCAATGATGACATCGGGATTCATGTTTGATGGTGATTCTAAAGTCTCCATAAACGAAACTTCATCATTTTCATCCCCCAAAAACCAAATATCGTTGAGAGATACAAGGGAAGTTCCACTGATCTTAGTTAAAATAGAAGTGTACTCTTCCATAGAAACTCCCAACTCTTTAGCAATCACTTCATCTTCAACAGGTTTGCCTTCTTTGTTTTCCAGCATTCCAATGATCTGTTCCAGTTGTTTTGCTTTCTGACGGATAGATCGTGGTATCCAATCCACAGACCTAAGCTCATCAAAGATACTCCCGCGAATCCTTGTCATCGCATAAGTTTTAAACTTAATTTCCCTTGCAGGATCAAATTTTTCAATAGCATCTAAGAGTCCGAAAACCCCATAGCTGACCAAATCATCAAATTCAACATTTTGTGGCATTCCTATAGCAACTCTACCCGCTACGTGTTTTACGAGAGGTGAATACTTTTCAACAAGGTAGCTTCGTATCTCAGGCTTTTTCGTTACTCTGTATTCTTTCCAAAGGGAAGTTTCATCAATCTGGTTATATTTATCAAGTAGTCTGGACATGGCTTGTATTTTTATATTTAATTTAAACTTTACAGTTAAATTAAATTAATTCCTCTCTTTATAATATTTAATAATTTCATTCTCATTTATTTTCAATTGGATGTTGGTGTATCATCTTGTGCCATCATAGTTCGAACTGCTTCTGCCATTAATTTAGGTTCATTCTTAATAGGGATATTATCTATCATTATATGATCTCCAAATTTACCATTCTTGGGTTTTTGATTCTTTTTAGAAGGATCACCCATTGCTTCCTGAGTTTTGGGAGGGGGTGTGGCATCTCCCAAAGAAGGAATGGAATCTGATGAACTTTCCATACCACTGCTTGTACCTCCAGAACTTTCTTCAGAATTAGATTCCTCCATAGGTTCACCAAATTGAACAGAATTTAAAAAATCCACAAATTCGGGAACCTTTGATTCCAGAAATGTTAACAATCCAAATACCAAACCAGCTAGAATTAAAGATGAAATAATACTATATGTAAGAATATTTAGTATAGGATTTCCTACTAAAAACCCTCCAGGTAAACTCAATCCCATCCCTATGACAAAAAATGCAACTACAATCTTGTTTTTCAAATTTTGCCTCCCCTATTTTTCCTTATCATTGTTTGCAAAAAACTTTTTAAGATACCCACTCAACCTCTTATCTTCCTCTGTTTGTCCAACACTATCCTCAATGATAGCCCTACTCAAACGTTGGATGCAATCAGAAGCTTTAGCCCTAGGTGTATTGATTAAGAATGGTTTTTGAGCATAGATACTTCTCTCAACATCATCGTCTTTGAAAACTATACCAATTTCTTTAGGATTTACACCTAAAAATTTATTGCTAATATCAATCACTCTTTTTGCTACTTTTCTTCCTTCGATTTCATCTTTTGCTTTATTTATAATTATATTTAACTTATAATTTTTATTTCTACTGATTATTGATTTGATCAAACCGTATGAATCAGTGATAGAGGTTGGTTCTGGGGTAGTTACAATTAAAACCTCATCTGCTGCCATAATTAAGTTGATCACGATAGAATTGATTCCAGCTCCTGTATCAATAAAAATAAAGTCATAATCATCTAATTCTGAAAAACTCTTGAGCAGATTATCTCTAGAGTTTGTATCTAAATCTGCAAGTTGTGTATAACCACTCGCCCCTGGGATGATATGAAGACCTTCAGGAGTTTCTAAGATAATTTCCTTAAGGGTTTTATGACCCCGAATTACATGATAAAGTGTATGTTTTGGTATAATACCTAGTATTACGTTTATATTTGCAAGCCCTAAATCTCCATCCATAATTAAAACTTTTTTTCCTTCTTGAGATAAGGATAGGGCTAAATTCACAGTGATGGTACTTTTCCCTACCCCACCTTTCCCGGAACTAACTGCATATATCTTAGTGGATCTCTTCTTTGATCCACCAGAGTTTTTCTTTGGGGAATTGTCTCTAAGTTTGCGTAGTGCCGCAGCTTGGTCCATCATTAATACTTAAGTATTTGCGAGAGCAAATGCTTCTCCTTTTATATCTTTCATCTTATCAGGATTTAATATTAAGTCTGCAAATATTTTCTTAGATGCAGGAATCATATCAAATGGGACTTCCTGTCCTATGCTAAAATATGCAAAGGATTTTCCATGTGTATCCGCAAGCTCCAATGCTGAAGAAATATAATCAGCTTCATCCATTTTAGAGAGAATAATTCTTTTATATCCAACATTCTCATAGGCATCCATAACTGATTTCATATTTGAAGAAGACATGACAGATGGTACTACAAGTATATTTTCAACTGAATCCCTGTCAGAAAATGCATCATGATAGGATTGCATTTTTAGTAAGAAATCAGGATTTTTATGATTGTAACCAGCTGTGTCAATTAAAATTAATTCAGATCCATCCCTAGATAGCTTTTCTTTGAATTTTAGATTGTCCTTAACTGCAAAAAAAGGAATTTCCATTGTATCAGCGTACCTCTTGAGTTGTTCAATGGCTGCAATTCTATAATTGTCAGTGGTATATAAAGACACCATCCTTCCCATGTGCAAGAAATACTTGGCAGCTAACTTAGCTATTGTAGTTGTCTTACCACTCCCTGTAGGACCTATTAAGAAAACTATTTTCCTTTTTCCTCTTCCTGTTCCAGAAAATAAATCAGAATCTACGCTTATTCTATCTTCTAAAATTTCTGCTATTTTTTCATTTACTATTGAGCTTTTTGCTTTGTCTATGTATGACAAGTGTTTGTCTGCTTTAGAGATCAATTCATCAGTATAATCTGGTGTGAGACCTTCTTTTATTAATTTTTCACGAACTCTTTTGAGATATATTGAATCATTTCCGGGTTTTTGAGGATTTTCTTTGTATAAAAGTTCATCCTTCATGGAAATTCCCAATTCTCTTGAATATTTTTTGGAAATAGGAGTAAACTCTACTTCTTCATTTCTGTCTTCTGGTAAAAAATCTTCTTCTGTTTGGAAATTACGTTTTTCTCTTTCCTTTTCCCTATCTTTTTCTCTATTGAGAAGTGGCTTGATATCATTTAAAGATTTTTTTCTGACCCTAGATTCATCATTGGTTTTTTGTCTGAGAAGTTCTTTTAAATCTTCTAACTTTCTCTCTACTCGATCCTTAGAAGTTTGTTGTTCGGGGACTCCAATTTCTATCTCTACATATTTCTTCGCAAGAAGCTTGCTACCAAAGACCCCTCCTTCTGTGACTATCCTCTGTTCATATACATGTGCTTCAGGTCCATACTTCATTTTCATTTGCATGAAACAATCTTGTATATCCCTACCTCTAATTTTAACAAAGTCCATAATAATCTCCTAAAAGTAAACTCATCATCATTCCATACTTCTTCCAGCCTTCACTGGATCTACTAAGACGTTGATAACGCCTTCCATAACTGTTTTTGTGCTGGTTTGGATTTCTTCAATTGCAAGCACAGCAAAGTTTCTGGGAGGAAACTCCTTCGCAAGCATATAGGAAAGGGGGAGCCTCAGTGGTCGGCTAACAACAAAAATGGGAAACTTTCCATCATTGTGAAATTTATTGTACTCTCTTGCTATTGCCTCAACGAATTTATTGTAATAATCTGGTGGTATTGATATAAGGCTTCCCTCTATTGGATCCACTACAACTCCCTTACTAAGCCTATCCGCAACCTTAGGGTCTATTGTTACAACATGTAGCTTTCCATCTGCACTTTGGTAATCATTTATGATTTGCCTGGAAATAGATTGTCTTACATTTTCAGAGAGAAAGAATGGATCCCTTGACCTAGATTCATTGTTTGCAATTGCTTCTACGATTCCAGCTAAATTTCGAATCCCAAGACCCTCTCTAAGTAAATTTTGTAGTACTTGTTGGATTAGACCATAACCAACTTTTTTATCATCAATCTCCTGAACTAAACTTGGGTGAGTGGATTTAAGATGCTCGAGTAAACTCTTAACCTCTTCTCTACCCAATAGTGATGATGCATGGTTAGCAATTAATTCCTTAAGTTGTGTTACAATTACAGTAGAGGGATCAACTACGGTATACCCTTTGTTTTCTGCTTCAATTTTATCATCTGGATGAATCCATTTTGCTCTGTATCCAAAAGTAGGTTCCGTAAAATCTTCACCTCGAATTGGCTCTGTTACTTTTTTTGCATTATCAAGAGCCATAAGCCTATCAGCTTTTATTTTACTTTCTCCAACAATCACACCGTGAACTTTGATTGCATAACTATCGGGTGGTAGCTCCAGATTATCAAGAATACGTACTGCTGGTATTACTAAACCTGTATCAATTGCAAATCTTCTTCTTAAGTTAGAGATTTGATCCAAGAGAACTCCACCCTGGCTTGCATCTACTAAGGGAACTAAATTTAGTCCCAATTCAACTTCTATTGGATCAGTGCGTAACTCTTTGTAGTAATCTGGTTTTTTTTCTGTTTTTACTTCTGTTTCTTTTTTTTCTAATTTTGCTAAAACTTCTAAAGCATTCTGTTGGATTGAATAGGCAAGGTATGCAATACCACCCGCAAAAAACATCAAGGAGAAAAAGGGTAATCCCGGTATGAAAGCTGCCGCACCCAAAGATCCAGAAACAACATACAAAGTTCTTGGATTCATAAATAACTGACTCTTAAATTCTTCTGCAAGATCTTTTTCTGAACCCGCACGAGTAACAATCATACCGGTGGCAGTTGTTGTTAAAAGTCCAGGGATTTGTGACACAAGACCATCCCCGATTGTAAACTTTCCATAAATTTCTAAAGCATTGGAAAAGCTTTCACCACGGATTGCCATTCCTATGACGATACCGCCCAAGAGATTTATAGCTGTGATAATCAGACCCGCACGAACATCACCCTGCACAAATTTACTTGCTCCATCCATTGCTCCATAAAAATCAACTTCTCTCTGGACTTTTTTGCGGCGAGCTCTAGCCTCTTCTTCGTTGATATTACCACTTGATAATTCTGTGTCAATTCCCATCTGCTTACCGGGAAGAGCATCCAATGTGAATCTGGCAGCAACCTCTGCAATACGTGTTGCACCTTTTGTGATAACAACAATCTGCACAATGACTAAGATTAAGAAGATTATAAATCCAATTACATACCTACCCATCCCAGTTCCACCACCCACAACAAAAGTACCGAATGCATCAATGATATGACTATTAAAAGATGATCCTTTTGCAAGTATTTGCCTGGTTGTAGATACGTTTAATGCAAGCCTGAAAAGTGTAGTGATTAAAAGTAAATTTGGAAAAATGGTAAAATCTGAAGGCTCTTTGACGGAGAGAGATGTTAGTAAAATCAATAATCCAGATGTCAAACTCACCACAATCAGTACATCCAAAATGAAACCTGGAAGGGGTATAATCAACATGGCAAGAATACCAATTACCCCCACTCCTATAATTACATCAGACTGATTGTACCATTTTTTTAATTCCATTTTTATGCAACTCTCCTATACTTGTCAAGCCTAGATATGATAATAGACACAGCTCGAAAAAATCTAGCTGGAATTTCATGATCCACTTCCACTTCGTCATACAACATTCTGGCTGTAATTCTATCTTCTATAATAGGAATATCATTTTTTTTTGCCAATCTGCGTATCAATAGTGCCATTTCATCCATACCCTTAGCTGTAACAATTGGTGCGGCATGAATCTCTGGTTTGTACTCCAATACCACTGAATAGTGAGTAGGATTGACTATCACAACATCCGCTTTTGGAATTCTTTGGAGCATACCTTTTCTGATAAACTCCCTGACCATATTTCTTCTTCTGTTTAAAATAGACTTATCCCCTTCGGTTTCCTTCATCTCCTGCTTTGCTTCAGAGGGAGTCATTTTTATGGATTCTTCAAATTCATATTTTTGAAAGTAATAATCAAAAATACTAATTACAAAAAACAAAATTCCAATCACCAAAAATATTTTGAGTGATGACCTTGATAATAAAACCAATGCTCCTTTTAATCCCATTTCACCCGATAAAAGCATCGGTAAAAAATCATATGATATAATAACATAAGATACCCATCCAATTAAGATAAGTTTACCAAGAGCTTTTCCTAGATTAAAGAGAGTTTGTCGTGTAGGTAATACTTTTTTAAAATTAGGCACAATCTTACTAAAATTAAAAGAGAGAGCTGTAGAGCTGAAAAGAAATCCTACTTGGATAACATTTCCTGTGATTGCAATTACAAACGCTATTCCCATCACAGGAAATAGAAGGGAGAAAATATCATCGGATGCATTTCTAAATAAAATTCCCAAATCTTCTGAAGTGAAGGATTCATAGGTATGAACATTTTCTATATATTTTTTGAAAATCAAAAATGATTTAGTAAAAAAATAATTACCCAATAAAAAAACAGTTAACACTGTCGCCAATAGAACAAGGGCTGCGGGGAGTTCTGATGATTTGGGTACATTTCCTTTATCACGTTCCTCTTTTCTTCTTCTCTCACTTCCCTCTTCTGTTCGCCCTTCATCTTCTGCCGCAAAGAGCTGGAGGTCTATGATAAATTCTTCATTGATCATTTTTGTGGCCATAACCTTAGAAGTGTTTGTATTCTATCAAAAGACAATTCAAAGCTTATTACCATTTGTTTTTCAACCAATGGTAATACAATAATCAAAACAGCCATTCCAATTACTATTTTTGCGGGAAAACTTAACTGCAATACATTCATTTGGGGAGCAGCTTTACCCATGAGGGCCTCTGCAATGGTCACAAGAATTAATATTCCAAGCACTGGCAAAGATATTTTAAATGCTACAAGGAACATAGCACCCAAAGCAGATTCAAAAACCTTTAAAATTCCTTTATTAATTTCAGCAGTAAATTCTAGTATTTTAATCTTTTCAAAGGAGAGTGCCAAAGTTTCAATCATAACCCTATGGGCTCCTGTGACTAGAAATACCATCACTCCCATTAAATTCTTTAGTTGGGAGATTACGGGAAGTGAGGTTTGACTCACGGGATCCAAGACTTCTGTGTACCCAAAGCCCATCTGAACACTGAAGTATTCCCCTGCCATTTGAAACCCTGCAAAGATTATATTAACCAAAAAAGCTATTAAAATTCCTATGAGTGCTTCGGAGAGAATTATAATGGAGTACTCCCCCATCCCTCCCGGAACTTGCATCATATGTTCTGCTGTAAAAGGAAAGAGAATAAGTGATACTAAAAAAGAAAGCATAATTCTATACGAAAATGATACTGCATCTGATCCAAATACAGGAGCAATAGAAAACAATCCAAAAATCCTAGCAAGGATCATCAAAAAAGTTTGGAAGTTGTATAGAAAGTATCCAATCATTATGGTTTATATTCTCTCTATCATAAAAAATATATTTCGTGTGTAGTCAGTCATCACCCTAACTATCCAAGAGGCAAAGATCACTATCACCACAAAGATGGCTACTAGCTTAGGGACAAAGGCTATTGTAGGCTCTTGGATGGATGTGGTAGTTTGTAAGATACCTATCACCAAACCTACCACTAGGGCTGTGATCAAAATGGGAGAGGATACTTTTAGTGTTACAAAAAGTGATTCTCTCAAAAGTGCTACTACATCTAATTCTGTCATTTATAACTCCTGACCAATTCAAATACCAATAAGTTCCAACCATCCACGAGTACAAACAGAATCAATTTAAAGGGAAGACTGATCATAACGGGGGGCAGCATCATTAGACCCATGGAGAGAAGGGTGGAAGCCACTACGATATCTATGATGATAAATGGCATGAATAAATAAATTCCTATAATAAATGCTTTTTTTAATTCAGAAAGCATGAATGCAGGGATTAAAATATAGGAAGGAACATCTTCATACGTTTTTACTTCTTTTATCTTTCCTAATTTCAAAAAGAGTGCTACATCTTTAGTCCCCGTCTTACCAATTTGACGAATCATAAAATCACGAATGGGCACCATTGATTTTTCAAAAAATTCAGTGGTTTCAATTTTACCATCCACGAAAGGAGTAAAAGCCTTTTCATTGACATCTTTGAGAGTGGGAGCCATAATAAAAAAAGTCATAAAGAGTGCAAGTCCCATCATTACCTGGTTTGGGGGTAAATTTTGGATTGCCAATGCCCGTCTTACAAAATCCATCACAATGACAATTTTTGTAAATGACGTCATGGACATAATAATAGCAGGAGCTAAGGAAAGAATGGTAACTAGGAAGAGAATCATCAGAGAAAGACTTGTTTCCCTTGGAGATTTTGCCTCCTTTACATTAAAATTAAGACTGGGGATAGGAATCCTAGTTTCCTCTGCGTTCAAAGAAAAAACCATAGGCAATAAGCAAAAAATCGCAAGCCCCATGAGTAGGAAAATTTTTTTTAGCAATTTCCCATTTCCTAGTTTTGTCCCCAAAATATTATTATGTCTCATTTATACCTAAATGTATTTACTGAATTCCGTATTGTCAACATCTTTTTTTAAAATATCCTGACGCTCTTTGCGCAATTTATCCAATCGTTCAATTTGTCTTGATTTTATTTCTTCGACCACATCATCTTCGGAGGGAGGGGTTGCTTTTTGGACTCCACCTACTATAGATTGTAAGATTTCTGTTCCTTTGAAATTTTTTAATAAGACATCTACAAAATTTTCGTGAGTTGGTTCTGCTGTTTCGCGGGCATGAAAAATTTTTTCTTTAATTTCCTGAGAATCAATTTCCTTAATCAATGTGACTCCCCCTTCAGAGATACCTATAACAAACAACATACCCCCAACATCTATGATTTGCACTTCCTTTCCTCCGGAGATAGGCAAAGAAGATAGAACTCTCATAAGTCCTTTGACAGGAAATCGTTCATTTCGGTTGATAGATAAAAATCGAAGTGCATAGTAAAAAAGAATAGCAAGGATTGTAAAAACCATGGTTATCTTCACGAGAATCCATAACAAACTGCTTTCTTCCTCAGATCCTACATTGTATCTCTCTTTGACAGGATTGGGCTCCAATGCAGGTTCTGTAGATGAGGAACCATCCTTGGCTTTTTGAACCTTTGTATCCTGAACACCCATTTCTTTTCGAAGCTCCTGATTCAAATCATCCGTAGGAGTTGCAAAAAGGGAAACTGTGACTAGGGAGAATAAACTAATGTAGAAAGAGATTGTACTCATTTGCTTTCCGTTTTGATTCGATCGGTTGGGCTTACGATATCCGTTACCCTAACCCCAAAGTTTTCATCAATCACCACAACTTCTCCCTTGGCAATTAGCTTTCCATTGACAAGTAAATCCACCGGTTCACCAGCAAGCTTATCTAATTCGATAATGGAACCTTCACCCAAACCCAAAATATCTTTGATGTACATTTTGGTACGACCCAGTTCCACAGTGACTGACATCTGAACATCCATTAGGAGGTTAAGATTTGCATTGCCCCCGGATTGGTTTGCTGAGCTTAAGGATGGGAAAGCGATTCCCTTGATACCTACTTGGCCGGCTCCTTGTTGAGTATACCCCCCCATATTGGGTTGATTTACGGAAACATTCATCCCACCACCCCCGGATTGCTGGGGTTTTTGTGAACCTTTCTTTGATAGATTCAGAATTTCTTCTGCAGTAGCCATCGAGATCAAGTAATTTACTTTGAATACTCCGATCCCTTCAATGTTGAGGTTGAGTGTGGTTTTTACAATTTGCTTAGCTTCAGGTAAAATCAAATCCTTAGCTGATCTGGAAAGAGAAACTTCAAGTGGTGAACCATTGATTGTTGAATTGAGTTTCAAACCCATTTGGAGACTTACAGTTCCCATAATAGGTACAAAGGCATCTTTTAAGGTTTGGAGCTGGGCAGTCTCTAAGGCTCCTGTGGAGAGCCCTCCCAAGAGTACATTCACTATTTTTGACGCATTGTCTGCAGAAATTACCAGACAAGCCATCCCGGTGACTCCCCCAGATAAATTTGTGAAAAGGTTTACAGCACCCGCACCCAGTTCATTTGTAATATCCCCAGAAGGTTTAGATTCCACACTGGGACTTGTAAACTTAACTGATTTGGAAAGCAATGTTTCCAAATTTCTTCCTGCAGGTGAGAAAGAATGTGATAAAATATCAGCAAGTAAATCTTTGTCAATTGGGGATAGTTCATCCCCACCGCCCAACCCACCAATTGGTCCAGCGTCATATGCGGTTTCATCCGCTCCTTGCAATAATGCATCTATTTCATCTTGTGAAAGTGAGCCCTCACCCATAGATAGTTCTCCAGCTTAGAATATACTATTATCAGTTTCGGAGGGTTTTACAGAAATACTCATCCGAAATTGAGTAAAGATAGTTAGATTTCAAGATTTTTTACAATGAGACATAATAACAATATTTGCGTCACTCTTTTTTTTTGACGAAATGATTTTTTTTACTAAAGAAAAAATCAAAAAAGAATCAGAATCGAACATTCCCCTTCACAAAATCATGGTATGCCAATTCCAAGCCTGATTCCAGGGATGTTTTGGGTTTCCATCCAAGGGACTGGAGTCGGGTGGTGTCCAATAACTTACGGGGGGATCCATCAGGCTTGCTTGAGTCCAATACAATTTCCCCTGTAAATCCAACTACTTTTTGGATTGCAATAGCAAGTTCTCGTATGCTCACCTCCATTCCACTTCCCACATTGATAGTATCATTTGATAAATATTCATTCATTAGAAATATACATGCATCAGCCAAATCATCCACATAGAGAAATTCTCGTAAGGGTTTTCCAGTTCCCCAGATGACAACTTCTTTGGATTGGTTTACTTTTGCTTCGTGTACTCTTCGAATCAATGCTGGTATTACGTGTGCATTCATGGCATTGTAATTGTCACCTAATCCATAGAGGTTAGTTGGCATTGCAGAAATAAAATTGGTGTGAAATTGTTTGTTATAAAACTCACACATCTTAACCCCCGCAATTTTAGCAATGGCATAAGCTTCATTTGTTGGCTCTAATTTTCCATCTAAGAGATAGTCCTCTTTGATGGGTTGGTCTGCAAATTTTGGATAAATACAGGATGAGCCTAAAAATAGTAACTTTTTAACTCTGTATACATACGAACTATGAATTAGATTATTTTGGATTTGGAGATTGTTGTAAATAAATTCAGCTGGATATGTATTGTTAGCATATATACCCCCCACTTTAGCTGCTGACACAAATACATAATCGGGCCTTTCATGTTTAAAAAAATTTTCTACATCGGCTTGGCGTGTGAGATTCAATTCTTCGGAGCTATGGCCTATAAGATTTGAAAATCCCTTTTCCCGTAAGTTCCGCTCAATGGCAGAACCAACCATTCCATATTTCCCTGCTACATATATCTTTGCATTTTTTTCCATTGTTATCCCTATTTTCTAACTTCTTTTTTAAGTTGTTCTTTGATTTCATCTTTGGATGCATTTCCCTGGAGCTGAATATAATAAATCACAGTATACTTGGTTATGGTTGGTTCAAGTGTTTTATGTTCAAGCTGCCATCTTGTGGAATCATTTTGGATAATTTTTGATAAGTCTCCAATTCTTGTAGTACGGGTTCCAAAATTAACCTTTTCAATTTTTCCTGTTTTGGCATTGAGATTCACCACAACCATACCATCATCTAAAAAATTAATTCTTCCGTCATACCTAGCAATATCCTCTATAATGAGAGCATCTCCACCGGGATCTGATTTTCTTTTGAAGTGGGCTGAAGATCGAATTTGCCTGAGGATGTACTTTTTCCCTGTTATTAGAACTCTAAACATTTCAGTAGAATCTTTGGATGGCTTTTTGAAATATTCAAAGTCATCATCAGTAATACTCACTTCTTCTCCATTTTCATCCAGAATAATTTCAGATTCTCCGGCTGGAAAATAATTATTTTTACCTTTTGTGGAATATCCTATTTTGGAAGTAGTTCCTATAGAAGATAAATTTTGAGATTTTTCAGCAGATCCACAGGAAAAAAGAAAAATGATACAGCCCAATAGAATTGAGGTACTGGTATTTATTTTAAAAATCACTCTCAACTGAAACCTCTTAGTATAGTTTTATGCAAAATGAAATCGAATACTCGTAGAATAAAATTAAACATATATCCTAAAGCAATATTTTTTTGTATATAAATGGAATCAGAGAAAGAGCGTTGCCAATCCCAAAAAGCAAAAAAAACCAAACATATCCGTACATGCAGTTACAAATATAGAGGAAGCAATAGCAGGGTCAATTTTTAAAAATCTCAAAAGCAAAGGTACAGAAGAACCCACAAAACCTGCTAAAGTTAAATTTATGAGCATAGCTAATCCAATTACCCCGGAAATATATATGTCTCTTTTTAATATATAGGTGACTAAAATAGTCACAAATCCAACTACTATACCATTTGTAATACCTAAAAGTATTTCTTTTCGTACTGCAGGTCCCCAGTTATATTCATTTAGCTCACCCGTTGCAATCCCTCTCACCATAACAGTGATAGCTTGGGTTCCAGCATTCCCCCCCATCCCAGCAACAATAGGCATTAGGGAAGCCAGTACTACAATTCTTTGGATTGTTTCTTCAAAAATTGTTACAACAGATGTAGTCAACATAGCAATAGCCAAATTGATGACCAACCAGAGCATCCTTCCCTTGACCGACTCCCAAATGGATGATGTGATTGATTCCTGTTCACTAACCCCCCCCATCCTCAATATATCTTCTGTTGCCTCTTCCTCTACAATGTCCAATACATCATCAACTGTAATACGACCAATGATTCGATTAGAATCATCCACCACAGGCGCAGATACTAGATTGTATTTCTTAAAAGTTAGGGCTACCTCTTCTTGGTCTGTAGAAAAATGAATGGAATGCACTGATTTCATGAGTTTTTCTACACTAGTTCTGGGATTAGCAATAAGTAGGTCTTTTAAATTGATTAAACCTCTAAGAATTCCATTTTTATCTGTTACATACATCACATATATATCATCTGTTTCTTTTGCTATTTTTCTGAGGGCTTGGATTGCCTTGCGTGCATTATCTGTGTCACGTATTACTCCAAACTGAAGATTCATTAAACGCCCGGCTGTATTTTCTTCAAAATTAAGCTGGGTTCTAATTTTATCGGACTCTTCCCGATCAATAGTATTTAGTAGTACTTCTGTAGTTTTTTCATCAAATTCGGAAAGAAGATAGGTTACATCATCTGATTCTAAATCCTCTATGATGCGTGAAAGTTCTTGGAGAGATAAATTTTCTGAAAATTCAGCTTGGATCTCATCACTGAGCTCTACAAAAATTTTCCTTTGGTTCTCAAACTCACATTTTCTAAAGAGATAGAGACTGTCCTCAATCTCCATACGTTCCAACATTTCAGCAAGATCTGCAGGGTGTAAGGTGACTATCAATTGCTCTACAATTGGATCTTCCTTTTGTTTTATCTTTTCATGGAGATCTTCCCATTCCAAAAGAGAGGGATTGTTTTGGATATTCTGGTCTTTTTTTTTGGGCTCTCTCATGGTCTTTTTTCACCGTATTTTTTTTTTCCAGTTTTTTCCCAAAGGAATTTCAATCTTTCACGAAGGAGTTTATCATTTCCAAATTGGGTAGGAAAGTAAAACTGAGGGGGAGAAACAGAAATATCTTCTGGAAAATAGGATTCTTCCACAAATCCATCCGGAAAATCATGCGGATATCTATAACCATCCGAATTTCTTTCTCGTTTGTGTAGAAATGTGGGTGCATTTTTTAAATGATTGGGAATATTAATTTTTTTATTATATGTTTTCAGGAACTTTATGGCACTTTCCATTGCAAAATAGGATGCATTGGATTTGGGGCAAGACGCTAAAAATACAGTGACCTGTGATAGAATAATCCTTCCTTCCGGCATTCCAATTTTTTCTAGAATCTCAAAAGCTGCCCCTGCAAGTTGGAGGGCATTTACGGAAGCATTTCCTATATCCTCACTTGAAAGTATCACAAGTCTTCTCATAATAAAGAGGGGATCCTCCCCACTGTCAAGCATTGCAGCCAAGTAAAACAATGCTGCATCAGGATCACTTCCCCTGATAGATTTTATAAATGCAGATATAAAGTCATAATGATTTTCACCAAGTTTATCATAAACAACAACCTGTGATGCAAATACTTCCTCCACCATTTTTTTTGTTATTAATTCTGTGTTAGAAAAAAGATCTTTTAATAGCTCTAAAAATCCTATAAATTTTCTGGCATCACCTCCTGAATTTATTATTAGGAGAGAAATTGCGTCATCTTCTATTTGTGGGATCTCCATTTTAGATCTTATATTTTCATAAATCAATTGAAACTCTTGTGATTCTAATGGATCAAGTTTAAATATTTGTGTTCTAGATAAGAGGGATCGATTGATTCTAAATGCCGGATTTTCCGTGGTTGCTCCAATGAGTATTATTTTTCCTGACTCTACCGCATCGAGTAAGCTATCCTGTTGGGAAGCAGAAAATCTATGTATCTCATCTAAAAATAAACAAATTCGTCCCGCATGGGTTGTATGTAAAATTAATTCTTTAATCTCTTTTACTCCAGAAGAAATGGCACTTAAATTTTGAAATGGAATTTTCCATGTATTACACAAAATTTTTGCTATGGTTGTTTTTCCCGTTCCAGGTGAACCATACAAAATCATTGATATGGGATTCTTAATTTTTTGGAGAATTGAGATAATTTTTTTTTGGCCCACCACTTCCTCAAAAGATTTGGGACGAAGAGTTATTGCCAATGGTTCATTGGTATTTTCAAATAGCATTTTCTTTTAATTTCCTTACTCTTCGTATCTCTTCTAAGCAGTTTAAAATAGTATCATTACATACTTCACATCCCCCATGGCAACAAACAAGGCTAGATTCTGACCTAGTACCTTCTTCTATTTGCTGTATATAGTTTTTTGCATATTCTGGAAGTTTAAACATTTCTACCGCTTTCAAAATAATCTCATCCTCTGAGGGGGGAAAAAGTCTGGGTTCTTTGTTTTCTTTCATAGCATTTTTCAAAATGAATTGCAAATTAGCTCTGTCAAGCCCCTTATTGATAATTATGAATGTAGAAATAGAAATTCCTGAGGAGCTACAATTTCCTATCTCAGAGATAGAAATGAGAGAAATTATTGAAATACTATTAAAATTTTTACTAAATAATAATTTAGTTTACTTCTCTTTAAGGCTTGTGGATGATAAAAATATCCAAGAAATAAATTTAATAACCAGGGGGATTCATAAACCTACAGATGTACTTTCATTCCCATCCCCCCAAATTCCCTCTCTTTTTCAATCTATCGGAGAGGTGATAATTTCTTATGATACACTTTTTCAGCAGGCAAGAGAAATAGGGCATTCACCAAAAGATGAATTCTTAAGGCTCTTGGTGCATGGGGTGTTACATCTATTGGGTTATGACCATGAAACTTCCAAGCAAGATGAATTGAAGATGCAGGCCAAAGAAGATGAGTGTTTGGAGATTTTGTACTCACTCACAAAAGAGTAAAATTTCGTAACTACTCACCCAAAAAAAATGATTGTACACATTTTCAGAATAAGCTAAAATGTAAAAATGAGCTTTCTTTAGCCGAGAAGAGTTTGAACAATTCGCAAATGCTGATCTAGATAAACTTTATGGTTATTTACCAGAAAGATTTATTGCCCTCGAATAAAATAATTTGCAACTTTTCAGTAAATAAAAACTATTTTTACTTGAAATCAAATAAAAAGACTCTAACCTAATTGTCAATAGAAGGATAGAGAAAAGATAAATCCTCTCTAGCCCTTGATTACAAAATTTAATTTTTGGAGATATACTTGAAATCAAATATTAAAATCTTTTTTCTTGGTTTGGGAATCCTAACTTTTCTGGGAATCCTTTATTTCTTAAATGCTGCCCTTCCCATTGGAGCCGGTTACTCTGCCAAATACCTATGCTCCCATGTTTTTTTAGGCAATCGTGATCCTAAGCAGATATTTGATAGAGAAATCAAACCTACCCATCCTTTATTTGCAACAGCCACTTATGAAGTAGACTATGAGCAGAAGATGGTTGTGACAAAAGCTTTTGGAATATTTAAAAAAACAATAGCTCTCTTTAGAGAAGGCGTGGGTTGCACACTTGTAATAAATGAAACCATAGAAAATTTAAAAGTACAATCTGCCAATATATCCCCACGTAAAGTGGATACTGATTCACAACCCTATTTAGAAAATACAAATAACAAAGCTGATCTACAATTTAATAAAGAAAAATTAAATTCGGTACTAGAGTCATATCTCATAGAACCTACCCCTACTTCAAACCGCAATACAAGAGCAATTCTTATCTCTCAAAATGGTGAAATTATAGCCGAAAAATACTCAAAAGGAATCAATGAAACAAGTGTACTGCTAGGTTGGTCCATGACAAAATCTGTTATCAATGCATTGATTGGGATTTTAGTTCAAGATAAGAAATATACCATCCAGGATTCTAATCTATTTCCCCAATGGAAAGAGGATAATAGAAAATCCATTACAATTGACAATCTATTGCGTATGTCATCGGGTCTGGATTTTGAAGAAGAATATGCTCCCCTTAAAGATGCAACATATATGCTCTATAGTAGTAAAAGTACTTCTGACTATGCTATCCAAAAACCAATAAAATTACCTCCAGGTACACAATGGTACTACTCTAGTGGTACTACAAATATCTTAAGCAGGCTGATCTTTGATGCTAATGGAGGAACTCTGGAAAAAAATACAAATTTTTTACGGGAAAGACTTCTTGATAAACTTAATATGAAAACTGCTATTTTAGAGCCCGATTCCAGCGGTGTGATCATTGGGTCTAGCTACATGTTTGCATCGGCTAGGGATTGGGCGAGATTTGGATTTCTGTATTTAAAGGATGGGATATTCAATGGAGATCGAATCTTACCAGAGGGTTGGGTTGCTTACTCAACTTCAGTGACAGAGAACACTCTAATGGGTGAGTATGGTGCTCAAATCTGGCTAAACAGGGGAAATCCCAAGGGATCTTCAAATAGAAAATTTCCCAAGCTTCCTGAAGATTTGTATTACTTTGGAGGATACAACAAGCAAATTGTAGCAATCATACCCCCTAAAAATATGGTTATAGTAAGATTGGGTGTGACCACGGATGGAACTTGGGATCATGAAGCTTTTATCGAAGAAGTGCTGGGTACGATTGTATCAAAATAATACATCTCGGATGAATATAAAATTTCTTAAGAATAATTTTTAAAAATTTTAATCTTTTTTTTATATTCATCTTTAAAATTTTTCTTTATTATAGGGTTTTTTTATTTAATGGAAGGTGGTATCAAAAATACTGGTAATTAGAAATTTAAGAAACAAAAAGGTAGAAGTAAACAAATATGAAGCAACTAAATCCCCTCAAATCCTCAACTGACAATAAACCAGTCGTGGGCAAAGGTGCTACTATCCTTTTATGGTCAGACAGACATGCTTATGAAGTTCTTAAAGTATCAAATGATGCCACAGAAGTTATCATCCAGAGATACAGAACTTGTAGGGTTGACAATGAACCCCCTTTTTCTATTGAACAACGATATGAGTTCAAAGAATTAGAACATACCTTGGTTATATTAAAAAAAATAAATACCACATGGAAATTAAAAAATCGTCATACAGGTAGATGGGATGATGTATTTATAATTTTTGGTGTAAAAGATGAGTTTTATGGGATAGCTGCTTAATTTTATTGTTGCGTTCCTAATAAGTATTCCTTAGGCTCAAAGTATAAGCAAAGGACCAAACTATGAAACCACTCACACCACAGGGACTCTCTAGGATAAATGAGTTAGCCAACCAATTCAATGTAAGCAGTGACGCAGTACTCACTTTACTCGAAGCTTTAGTTATAGGCAATAGCTCCATGGCTCAATTCAATCATCCCGACCTAGGTGGCTCAGGCCAATGGATGCTTGGAGGTATGACAATGGTTGGTGATATGTTCAATCACTCTCTAAAGGCTAAAGTAGATGGGCTTTGTTTTGAACTATCCAACCTTTTAAATAGCCAACCCTTCCAGCCTGTTCCTCAGAGTACACAAATCCAAAACCAAGGTTTTAATAACCAAAGCCAACAACAAAGTAATTCAGGTTTTAGTTTATTTGTTCCCGGCTCCAACGGTAATTGGTGGCCTGATAATCTCGGTATACCCTCTTCGGTGGGTGCGAGTAACAACGTAAAATATGCTTACTTCCCTGTTACAAGGAGATTGGCTATTTTTATAAATGGACTCTTGACAATTTACGACACACTCCATCACAACATTGGTGGAGTTTCCCAACAGCAGGGAATAAATGGATCTATCCAATTTACAAGCCAATATGGTAACATCGATATGTCTACCCTTCCAAAAATTAGTGATACAGCTAGTGATAAATATTCTCCAATTCCCCCTGCATCAGAACCAGTTCAGATAAATACTACAAATGCTTTTGAAGATGATATATTTTTAAAAATAGAAAAATTAGCAGATTTAAAATCTAAAGGAATACTAACAGAGGAAGAATTTGTAGCAAAAAAAACTGATTTACTTAGTAGACTATAAATTTCTATATCTTTTTAAAAGATACATAACTAGCATCCCGAGAAATGGAACCAATGGTATGTATAAAATTGGAGTCATGAATTTATAAATTTTCATAAAAAATAAAATTTTTCTAACAGCAAAAAAACCAGGGTATCTGGTGTTTTTGTACACCAATTGAACTTCACTTTCCAATACTTCTTCTGTGAGCCCGGGGTGTAAGGCCAAAAGATCATTTTCATGAAAATTTCGAAAAGATAAAAAAACAAGGTTTGGATTTTGGTTCATTTTTTTTAAATGAAATGTTAAGCTCTTACAAAATCTACATTCACCATCATAAAAAAAATTATAATGATTTGGGTTTAGAATTCTACTCATAAAAATCACCAGGTAGTTCGCAAAGATAGTCCACCACTAACTGAATATAGTTTGGATGCAAACCTATCCAATAAATATTCCAATTTTCTGTTTTAATCATACCATCACATTCCTTAAAGTACCATTTGTTGATAGGATTTTGTTTATTTGCCCTCCAGAAAATTACCTCCGATTCATTTTTCATTTTATCCCAAATTTCCCTACCTATTCCCTCTCCCCTAGCAATTTCATCTACAGCAAACTTAGTAAGAAGCGTTCCATATTTGGTTTCTTTTAAAATAGCCGCTCCCCTATATTCAGACTCAAGTAAGATTGAATCTATTTTTGAATCTAAAAACTCATTTTTTATTGGTCTATGAAAAGAAGCCTCTAAAAGTTTTTTTAATTTCTCTTTGTTTATATCGCTCAAATTAGTTTTTATAATTTCGCTTCCTAATTTAAAATAAGTTCCATTTCCTTTGATGGTAAAAAGTTCTTTAAATAAAGAAATGGGCGTTGTAACGGAAGCTGATTTTAAAAAAGATTTTGATTCTGTGAGTAAATCCTTTATTAGAGAGATTAAAGTTTTTTCAAAACTCGATAACGAATCAATCGCACCATCTAATGATTCTAAATTAGAGTAATTGATCATTGAAATTTGATACTGATTTTCGGTTTGGAATAATCGCTCTGGGGTTAAATAAATTATTTTTTTAGAATTAATAATTTTTATAATATCTTTTATTATTTTTAATATATTAAAAATTTCGTCTTCACTTTCAGTTATTGGGACTATTGGGATTTTTTTATTAAAAATCGCTTCTTTAATCTCATCTGAACATATAGAAGAATTAGAACTTACTACCCGTACATTCAAAGAATTTTGAGATAGTTCTAGATCAAAATTTATATTTTTTCCATAAAAAACCTTTATATATTCCAAGACCGACTGATTCAGGACAACAACTGGATATAACTCAAGTTGCTGAAGTAATTTTAAATCATATAAAAGTGACTCTCCTGTTTCACTAAAACAAAGAGAGTTACAATATAACAAAGCAAATGATTCAGGTTGAATTTCTCGAAAAGTTTTAAGATAAATTAAACTATCTTTTTCATTTCCTGTAAATTCAAAAAATCTATAGAGAAGCTCTTGTTTACTCATTGAATCAGATAAGAAACAAATTTGCCTTTTAATTTAGATATTGTAATACTTTTTTCTTTATCAGCTTTTAATCGGAAGTGGCCTAAGAGAGATTTATCCCCACAGATAAGTGTAAATCTAAATCCAGAAAAATTATCTTTTAAAATTTTTCCAATTTCAAAATAGAATTCTTTTAATTCATCTGCATATCCCATTCTCTCTCCATAAGGAGGATTGGTCACTATTGTACCACTTTCCACATTGTATGTATTTGAAAATTGTAATATATCTCTAACTTCTAAATGTATGAAATCGGATACCCCTGCCCTTTCTATATTTTTTTTAGCTTTCTTAATGGCATCAGGATCAATATCGTACCCATAAATGATTGGTGGTTTATTTTTTTTTGAGTCAAGTCCAATCTCTTGGAATGTAGAATTAAATTGCTGTACTTCCTCTTTAAACATTTCTTTAAAAATGACAGAATCAAATAAGAGCTTTTGATTTATTTGACCCTTATTTTTCAGAAGCAATGCAGCTTCAATTACTATTGTTCCCGATCCACACATTGGGTCTATGAAAATAGATTTTTGATCCCATCCTGAAAAATGAATAAGGGCTTGGGCTAAATTTTCTCTAATTGGAGCAGAGACTGTATCTAATCTATATCCCCTCTTATTAAAGGGTTTAGCTGTAATACCTATAGCAATTGTAACATTCTCTCTATTTGACCTCAAAATAATTTCAATGTCAGGATATTCTCTATCTATCAAAGCTTCTCTTTTTTCTTTATTGCGTATTCGGTCTTGAACAGCATCTTTTAATCTATACAAAGCAAATCTTGAATTTTCTAAGGAATCTTTAGCCATTGATTCAATTTTGTATGCAGCATCTTCCATAATTATTCTTTCCCATGGGATAGAATAGGCTTTGTCGTACAAATCATCTGAATTATTAGCTATAAATTTATGGAGAGTAAATGATACCCTTGAACTAAATCTAGTAGATAATAAAAAATTATAGATATCAGCACGTTTTCCACAATAAAAAACTCCGCCCCTATTGAATGAAAGGATTTGAAGTGATGAATTTTTAATTTCTTCTAAAAGAAACTCATCTAGTCCTTCCGAACAACTCGAGTGAAACTCTAACTTCTCTGGATCAATTGTTATAAATTTAAAATTTGGATTCATTTTGGGATAGAGACTAAATCTCTATTTCCAGTCCCTCATAACCCATAATTATTTCGAGATCATTTCTTTCGGACATCATATTTTTATAATTCAAGGCTCTTAAATAGACCGCATCTAATTTTTCGTCGGTGTACGATGGGTCATGGTGAAACATGACTAACTTTTTTACTCCTGCCTTCAGGGAGATATCTGTAGCTATTGAGGCTGAACTATGACCCCAATCTATCTTATTGAGAGACTCTTCAAATGTATACTGTGTGTCAAAAACCAATATATCAGCACCCTTGAAGTAATTGATGTATGTTTCAATGCTTTCCATTTCATCTAAATTGAATTCTGCATCTGATGCAAAAATAAATGTTTTACCATCTTCCTCTAATTTATAAGAAAAACTGCCCCCGGGATGTCTCATTGCTTTAGATGTAACACGCATAGATTCATTGATAGATGTCCATGAATTTTGCTGGATAAGAGGATGATAATTTCGAGTGGACCTTAAACCTTCAAAAGGAATTGGAAAGTGAGTTTCAATATGCTGGTATGTTAATCTTTCTTTTAGATTATCTACAGATGTATAAATATCAAAAATATTACCAGGAATATATGCTGGGACAAAAAAAGGTAATCCTTGGATGTGATCCCAATGAGTGTGTGTAAATAACCAATAAGCATGCCCCTTCCCTGTTAAATAACCCTCTGGAAGTATTTTATTACCTAAATCCCTAAGGCCCGTACCTGCATCAATTATATAAAGCCTATTTTTTTTATCCCGAACTTCCAAACAAGTTGTATTACCACCATAAGTGCTTTTAGAGGAGAAATTTAATGTTTTTAAAAAGTTAGAAATTGACTCAGGACTTTGTATATCAGCAGCCGTGGCAAGAGCCAAAACTTTTTCTATTTTTTCCTGGATAGTTTTTCCTGTTATAGGAGTGGCTATTGATCCCCTTACACCCCAAAAAGTAACTCTCATCACAAAGAAAGTTCCATTCCACCCGATAAAATCAATTAAAAAAAGAAATATTTTTATAAAATATGCGGGTATTGATTAAAAAATCAGTTTTTTTTTCTCAGACCTCTGAAAATGAAGCCTATGGTATTGAAAGCCAATATTTTTATTGATTTTGAAATGCTAAAGAGATAGAATGAGTGTATGAACAAAACCCAATATGATATGGAGAAAAAAATTTGCATCCTTTATTTGGATGGTATCATAAGCCTCAAAAGTGCAATGGCACTCAAAGAACAAATTATCTTGGAGGCTAATTCAGGATTTTTAGATATCATTTTAGATTTTAATCAAAATGTACATGTAGATTCATCAGGAATAGGAGCTATTTTTAATTCACAAAAATATCTTGTGGAAAAAAAAGGATCCTTAAAATTAAAAAATCTAGGCCATGAAACTCTCTCAATTCTAAAGATTGCTAATTTAGATAAACTTTTAACAATTATATAAATATTTATAATATATCAATCTATAAAGAGTTCTTTATTTAAGATTTTTTTAATTCTTCCATAAGGAATAAATACCTCTAAAGTTCTCATCTGCTTATTACCTTCGAGTAAAATGATAAGCATTTTATCAGTTAATGCAAACTCATATGATTTTTTTTTATAGATTTCAAATTCTTCCATTTCATTGATCATTCCTTTTTCTAGTAGAATTTCAATTAATGTATCATCCAAAATTCTCCTGTACCCTGAGTCCTTTCTAAAGAGTTCCGCAAATAATATGGGGTAACCTTCAGTTAAATTCAATGTCAATCCCCTCTTAGTAATGGATGTTTTTTTAGCTCCTGCAGGATATCCTATGGCACTGTAGACCATAGATACATATGAATCGAAATTCATTGTGATTTCAAAATTTATTTCCATGTAGTACGCTTTATCTACTTTTCTAAATTTAGAATTACATCCCACATCATCATTAAAATGTCTGGCTTCAAAAAATTTATTTCTCAGGAACTTATTAAGTCTAATTTTTGAATTTTGCGTAATTTTCCCATCTATGGGGTCTAAGATAGGATAGGTAATTTGGATGGTGCAATTTTTGTTATCCAAATTTGAAGTATAGGAATTGATTTGCGTAAATGGGGTCTCATACGGAAGTTTATAATAAAGATCTGGTTCAGAAAAAAGTGGTAACCAAAAAATGAAAAAAATTTTAATAGCGTTTTTCATCTTTAGCATTTCAAATTGTTCTTCCACAATTGAATTTTTACCGGATACTGATTTTACTTCAAGGAATTTACGATATGCAAAGACTTCTTATAAAGAGGTAGAAATCCTCTCTATTAAACCCACCAAACCCTACCGAATGCAGGGATTGGTGGTGTTTAGGAGTTTTTCAGGAGAAGAATCCATAGATAGATTTAAAATAGATATCCAAAAAGAGCTCTTTGATCGAAAAATTGATGGTGTATGGTTTGATTCCACCTTCACTAAAGAAGAAGGGGTTCCAATTTTAGTGAGAGCTGAGAACCAGCAGGGAATAATTGTATCCTTTGCGGAGGCTAATACTGAGATAGGAAAAAAAAAAGGGATTGCTTTTAGGTACATAGAAAATGGAAAACCTCCCAAGAATCTTCGATAGCGAAATCATAATTACGGAAACCTCCAAATGGATGTTTAGGGGCAATGAAATCACACTAGACTCAGTTCTGAAGTATTTTAAAGAAAATTTGTCAGAAGATAGAGAAGGTATTTTTATAACCAATACGTATGGGAATCTCACAGAAAAAGGGTATGTGACGTGTAAGGGTTATCCTTTACAATTTGTTCGATGGGAAGAAGAAAATGAAGAGTTTTATATGATTGGTGATAATTTATTAAAATTTTCTTTAGAAGAATTGGATTTTTATGCTGACTCCGAAGAGAAATTGTATGTAAAGCATAAAGGGGATACTTTTTTGAAATACTCCTTAAACAGAGACACTCACTCCAAACTCTCCCAGTTCTTAGACCAAGATTCAGATGGATATTTTATCCAATATAGAAATCTAAAAAAAAAGGTTTTCTTATAAGGTTTCCCATTGCCTTTCCGATAGTTTTAATATGAAACGGATCATACTCATATCTCTCTTCTTGCCTTTTGGACTTTTATACTCTCAAACCACTCTGAATGCATTTGGAGATTCCCCCTGGGGATCCTCCTACAAGGATGTTAAAGAAAAGTTTGCATCTCTTTTGAAAAATCCATCTTCCACGGAAGACATAAAGATTTTAAATGAAGTAAAAAACAAGCTATTAGTTGTAAAGAGAAACAATGTTACTTATTATTATCGATTTTATAAACAACCCAAAGAAGTTGCTGAGGTCAAAGCAAATGAGAAAAATGCGGATGGTTCAAAGGTAGATCATAAAGCAATGACCGGTCTGTTTTCTGTTGGTCTTTTTTTCTCCCCAGTGGAATCCACCAAAGTTAAAGAATCACTTGGAAAATATGGTTCTCCTACTAGGGAGTATTTGGTTGAAAATAAGTTTGGTATCACGATGGAAACAAAAGTAGCACCACCTGCCGAGAAAAAAGAAGAAGATCCTGCAGCAGATAAAGATGATGACGATACACAAGAAGCTGCAAAGAAAGTTCCTATGGCAAGTATATGGAATCTTAGTGGTGAGAACAATGGAGCAAAGGAAGGTGGATTTATCTTCCAATGGAACGAGCCCTATAATAAAAAACTCTATACAAAAAGGTTAGATTATTTCAGTGCTGAAGTAACATCTTTGATAAGTGATGATTACAAAAAATATTTTTCGGCTACAGAATCAAAAATTTTACAAGACCTAATGAATGAATCATCTGGGAATGCAAAAGGCGGAACTACCCCTTCTACTCCATAACCACTACTTTTTTTGGAATGCGAGGAAAATTCCTCGCATATCTAATATAAATTATACACCTAAATGACGTTTAGCTTCCTCCACATTTTTATGAAATGTAATTCTTATATCAAAACCTAAAGCCATAACTGCTTTTGCTAATAGATCAATTGTAATACCTTCAAAAAAATTCTTTGTATTCACAATAGCCACATCAAAAATACCATCATACTTTGAATAAAATTTTGGAACAAAGTTTAAAACCAACCATGTTCTAGAAATCAGGGTTGTAGATTTCATTTTTTCAATATCAATCAAAAGCTTTCGGAATGGATTTGTATCCATTTCAGTTAATACGGCTTCAAATATCCCCTGAAAATACTCTGTATTTACATCTCCATCAGAAAAAATAAAAGCATATTTTTCATTTGGATAAAATACCAATCGATTGACGGGACTTTCAAATATAATTCTTTCAGATTCACTCATTGTACATTCTCCAAATAGAACTATATAAATTTAGTTTTTTTCGTATACGGATTTTTTTTAAAATTGAAATTGTTTGTTAGATGAACTCATTTTATTTAGACCAAAATTCACCCCGAAATATATACTATAATTTAGCTCTCGAAGAATCTCTATGTGTTCAACTAGGTAACTTTGAGCTATGTGGAGGATTACGATTTTGGGAGAATTGCAATACAATTGTTATTGGAATCAGTGATCCCCTTTCTAAAAATATTCCAGACACAGAACTTTCCAATTTTCACTCCCATTTACCACGTTTGCAATCTACCCTACCCAAAAAAAATCTGAATCATCTTGCAATTGCTAGAAGAGCATCGGGTGGAGGTACTGTTTTTCAGGAAAAAGATTGGAACTTAAATTACTCACTCTTTGTAAATTTAAAAATCAAAAAAGAATTATTTCCCATCCACGACTCCTACCAGATTCTTTCCAATCTTGTTCTAAAAGCCCTAAACACTTGTGGTATAGATGCAGTTCTAGCTGGCAAATCAGACCTATCTATCCAAGGAGCTACAGAGCTATTAAAAATATCAGGAAATGCACAATTCAGAAAGCGAGATTGTTTAGTTCATCATGGAACCTTGGTACTGAGCCAAAAATTGATTGATCGGGTGAAAGAAATTCTAAAACATCCTCCCTTGGAGCCTGATTATAGAAAGGGCAGATCACATGAAAAGTTTATTTCCCATCTTCCACAAACCTTTTCTGTCCCAAGTTTTAAAAAAGCTCTTACCACTGAATTACAATCTTATCTCTCTACAGAACTCATAGGAATCCCTAAAAACTATTTTCAAAAAGTACTTTCAATGGTTCCCATACTAATGAAAGAAAAATATCTAAATTCGGAATTTATTTTTAGCAGGGAGTAATAATTCTGGTTTTATGAATAGTTTTATTGAATCGCAGGACATTGAAGTTTATTCAACATTACAGAAAGAAGACCAAAGACAAGAAACCTCTTTAGAGCTCATTGCATCAGAAAATTTTGTATCAAGAGCAGTGATGGAAGCTTATCACTCAACACTCACAAATAAATATGCAGAGGGTTATCCAGGGAAAAGGTACTACAACGGTTGTGAACATGCCGATACCATTGAACAACTAGCAATAGACAGAGCTAAACTCCTCTTCAAAGCTGAATATGCTAATGTGCAACCCCATAGTGGAGCCCAAGCGAATATGGCAGTTTTTTTAGCTTGTTTAGATGCAGGTGATACATTTATGGGAATGAATTTGGCTCATGGAGGTCATCTCACCCATGGTTCACCTGTAAACTTTAGCGGAAGAAATTATAAAGTTGTATCATATGGTGTGAAGCCAGACACACATAGAATAGATTATGATGAAGTCGAAAAACTCGCAAAAGCTAATAAACCCAAATTAATTGTGGTGGGTGCATCAGCCTATCCACGAACTATTGATTTTAATCGTTTTGGAGAGATTGCTAAAAGTGTTGGAGCAAAACTCTTAGCAGATGTAGCACACATTTCTGGTATTATCGTAGCAGGCTACCACCCCTCTCCAATAGAAGTATGTGACTTTGTGACTACAACTACACACAAAACCCTTCGGGGACCTAGGGGTGGAATTATTCTCTCTAAACTTGAAAATGAGAAAATCTTAAACTCAAGAGTTTTCCCGGGAGTTCAGGGTGGCCCACTCATGCATGTTATTGCAGCGAAGGCAGTTGCATTTAAAGAAGCTAACCAACCATCTTTCAAAGATTATATTGGAAGAGTAATTGAAAATGCTTCTATACTCGCTGAAGTTTTTATGAAACGAGGATATAGAGTCATCTCCGGTGGCACAGACAATCATATTGTCTTAGTAGATGTGTCGGTCAAGGGTATTACAGGATTAGATGCTGCGAATAGATTAGATGCAGCACATATCACGGTTAATAAAAATGGAATTCCTTTTGATGAAAAACCTCCTGCAGTCACTTCAGGAATACGACTGGGATCACCTGCTCTAACAACCAGGGGTTTTAGAAAAGATGAATTTGAACGTGTTGGCAATCTTATTTGCGATCTTTTAGATAACATCACAGATGAAAAAACCTTTGCTTCTGTGAAAGATGGTGTAAAGGAGCTTACCAGTAAATTTCCCATGGAACAGTTTCGTCTATAAATTTAAAAGCTCTTATGGACAATAATCATAGGAGCTTTTAACAAAAAATTATTAACTTGTAAAGACTTGGATTGGTTCTTTGACTCCAACTTGGTAATGAACATTGGATATCCTTTCAATGATTCCCTCTGTTGCTTCTTGCCATTGACTTGCTAATCTTGTATTAGATTCAGTCATTACATCGGATGCAAAGATCATCCCAATTCTTAGCTGAATTACTTTTAATTCTTTTAAGTCCCTGCTTTCTTCTTTTACCAATACATTCATCAGCGCTTTGAATATGTTTGGATCAATTAAAGATTCTTTTGCTTTTAGTGACTCACTCAATTCTAGAATAGAGTTAGCTCGAATCCTACAGGATTGGTACTCTATTGCTGCTCTTAAAATCCTCGCTGAAATAGGTATATTATTTCCACTTATCTTATCACTTTGTGGAGGCCCACTTCCATCATAATTTTTATTTTGATATAATATCGCCTTATTTATATTTTCTAACATTGGGATATTCATTAATAATTTATATCCCAAAAGTGGATGATTTTCAAAAATAGTTTTCTCTTCGGGAAATAAAAATTTTCCATTTACTAATTTATCAATAATTTCTCCTGATAATGAGATACATCCTATATGAGAAAAAAGTGCTGCTAATTCTATTTCATTGGTATCCGTATAATTGACTTCATTACAAATAGCTCTTGCTATTCTTCTAATTTGATTAGATTTTCCATATATATGTGGACTCAATGATGCCAATAGATCACTGAGAAGCTTTACGCTTCCAAAAAAAGTTTTTTCAACTAGTTCTTTTTCTCTCAGATATACTTCGTGTCGCTGAATTACACCCTTAATTCTAGCTCCGAGTATCTCATTTTCAAATGGCTTTGTGATATAATCATCAGCCCCCTTAGAAAAACAATCTACTATACTCTTTGAATCTTCAATGCCTGTAACCATAATGACAGGAATAATCTTTAAGTACTCATCTCTCTTTAAAATTTCTAATAGTTCAATTCCATTCATTATAGGCATTTTTATATCCAAAAGAATACAATCAAAAGGATTAATTCTTAAAGTTTCTAATGCTTGCTTTCCATTTTCAGCTAGTTCGGAATCATAACCTAAATTTTTACAAATTTCCTCTAAAATCATCCGATTTTCTTCAGAGTCATCTACAATCAGAACTTTATTTATTAATTTTTTTACCATTTTTTATTCCAAAATTGAGAAAGCTTTAGAGAAAAGTTCTGCTTTTTGCAAATCATCATTGGTAGTGATTTTTATGTTGTACGGATTTGAAATTTTAATAGCAGTTTTCAATCCAATTAAAGAAGCCCAAGAGCATAGGTCAGTTGGCTCAATTGAGTACTTTGCATCGAGTAATTTTTTTAAAAGGGAAGAATGTATTGCCTGGGGTGTTTTTATTGTAAATGCATTCTCTCTATTAATTATACTTTCCACACAATTTAAGGATGAATTAACTATAGTTTCAGAAATCTTCTCTGCCAATGTAGAAGACCCAAACTCTAATGCTGAATTTGTAACTTCATCTAAGTCCTTAGATGTAACAAAGGGTCGAGCAGCATCATGAAATACGAGCAAATCATTTTCATAATTAAAAGCTGATATACCTTTAAGTGTAGACTCATGCCTTGTACTACCCCCAATCACAATTCTATCATTGTCATCTAGAATATTGGCAAGTTCTGATTCTGTTTTTTCTATGTAAGCTTCAGGTGTTACAATGACAATAGCCTTGAAAAGTCCCCATTTTTTAAAATTCTTAATTGAGTGCCGTAATATGGAATCTCCATCTAGTGAAAGAAATTGTTTTGGAGTATCAGAATTCATTCTCTTACCAACTCCTCCACTCAAAATGATTCCATAGATAGAATTCAAGGAAGCCTGCCTGTCTTTAAAATCAATTCTTTGATTTTTTTTGAGAGCTCCTTCTCTTGGAGTAGTTCCTCTGCTAAGAATGGAAATACATATCCCCAATTTTTTTCTTCGGGAGTTCCAGGAATATTGATACGATGTTTTAGGGGAGCTTTTAAAATTCCAGGAAACCCATTTCTATCGTCTCCTAAGCTTCCTGAAATAATATAATCCTGTAGCATGTGGATAGAAAATTGACTGGCACAGCTAAATGCTACCTGAAGTAGCATTGGGGGTATTTCTTCTTTTTTATACTCTAAGGTCTTCATTTCTTTTGAAGAATCAATACCTTCCTTAGTAAATAATTTTTTAAATGCGGTTCGATCATCTTCAGAGGCTTCTTCCCACCATCCCAGTGCAGTAGATGTATCATGAACAGAAAGGGCTGACACTGCATTTTTTCTGTATCCCTCTGGTTTTATATAGCTACCATCTTCAAATGATCTAGTCCATCGGATAATATCTAGACCCAAAAGCTGGAGCTCAAAAATACTATCCCTTACAAAAGAAGGAACAGCACCTAAATCTTCCGCACATGGAAGCATGGAAGAGTTTTCAAATAAATATTTTAAAATTTCCTCGCCTGCTTTTTTCCAATGGTCCTCATCTTTTAAAAGATGCAGATTGCTCAATGGATAAAACTTTGCCTTGATCTCCTCAGGTAAAGATTGGTAGTTAGGAGTTTTAAAAAAATCCCAATAGAAGATATAATGCTCATGCTTGAATTCATAGATCAATCCCAGTTTTTCAAAGTCTTCCGGAAATAGCCTAGCCAAATTAAATTCTTTCCTGGAAGTACCTTTTTGAGGATGAAAAAAACCAAACTTTGCAGATTCCTTTCCCTTTGGTATAGCCCAAATTCGATACATTCCCAATACATGATCAATCCTATACAAATGATAAAAATTTTCTAAGTATGACAATCTCTCCTTCCACCAGAAGAAATTATCTTTTTTCATTGCATTCCAATCAATCACAGGAAAGCCCCAATTTTGCCCATCTGCATTGAAATAATCAGGTGGTGCTCCTGAAGTAACTTCTCTGTAAAACAAATTCCTTCTTGCCCACACATCTGCACTATGATCAGAAGTTAAAATTGGCATATCTCCTTTTAGATATACTCCTTTTGCCTGTAACTTATTTTTCTCTTCCTTAAGTTGTTGGAATAAAATGTATTGCAACCAAGCTATAAAATAGTATTCGATTTCATCCTTCATTTTTAATGACTCTACCAATTCTATCGAGTAGTCTTTTTGCCAAAGCGACCAATGAACTCCATTGTACTCATTATTCAATAATGAAAAAGCAATATATTCATTTAACCATTTATTACTATTTATAAATATATTTAATGATTTTTTTTCGCTATCATTATAAATTTTTTTAAAATATCCTCTTAAGATAGATATTTTTTTTTGCTTGAGTAGTACTCTATCATCTGAAAATTTCTTTAAATCTGAATTTATTTCATTAATCCCTAATAGAAATAAGGATATATAAATTGGATCGATTGCAAAAGCTGAGATTGAACTATATGGACTTCTTCCAAATCCTAGGTCGTTTAAAGGTAAAATTTGTAAAATAGAGACACCCGAACCTAAAGCCCACTCGCCTATACAGTCTAATGAATATATATCTCCTACTCCAAAAGATTTTTCACTTAAAATAGAAGATAGAGGGAACGATACCCCCGCTCTTTTTTTAGAACGAATTGTTTCTTTAATATTAGAATTTATCATCTTATTATTTTTAACTTTTGTATTGAATTAATTTTTTCAACCATATCCCTTAAATTATTTTTAATTTTTTCTGTTTCACTCATGGTGAAGTCAAAATTTATAGATGATTTTCTATTTGAGTATGACAAAGAAATTGATTGATTTGTGCTATTAATATTTTTTATCATTTCTTCTGAAAGCTCACTACGAAGTTTCATGGTGTAAGAGTATTCAGTGGAAACTTTTTTTAAAACATAGTATGTCCCATCAATTTTTAAGGCTATACCTATTGGAATATCCGTATCAAAGCTATCCTGAAAATATTCTAAATAATATCTTTTTTCTGATGTGGAATTATTGAGAGTACCTGTAAAAAAGATACTATTAGGTTTAGTTTCCACACAAAATGGATGCCAGTTCCAAGTTGGACAAAAAGAAGATGATTTTACACTTACAAGATCCAAAGTTGGCTCCGGGATAACCTGGAGCGAAGAACAACTCATAATTAAAAAACAAAAGAGTGTTAAAATTTTATGCATTCATTTCTCCCACAAACATTCTTTCTCATACTTATAAGTAGACAAACTAAAAAAATTCCTTTCAGGAATCTAAATAGAAAAATCAACTTTCAAGAATTTCATACACACTGTCCATTGGATGTATGATTTCATTTCCAAAAGACAAAATAAATATACTACTATTAGAAAATATTCATGAAAATGCAATTAACCTCTTCAAAGATGATGGTTTTTCAGTGAATTTCATAAAAGAAGCCTATTCCGAAGAAGAACTCTCCAAAGTAATACCTGAAATTCACATATTAGGGATCCGATCTAAAACTAACGTCACGGAAAGTGTACTAAAAAATGCTAATAAATTGATGTCTATTGGATGTTTTTGCATAGGAACCAACCAAGTAGACCTATCTTTCGCAGAAAAACAAGGTATACCTGTTTTCAATGCTCCTTACTCCAATACAAGGAGTGTAGCGGAACTTGTAATTGCCGAGGTCATCATCCTAGCAAGAAAAATTGGTGACCAATCTAGAGATGCTCACCTTGGGAAATGGAATAAAATAGCCACGAACTGCTTTGAGGTTCGAGGAAAAACTCTTGGAATCATAGGATATGGACATATCGGTTCTCAAGTCTCTGTTCTAGCAGAATCGTTGGGTATGAAAGTAATCTTTTTTGACATCCAAACAAAACTACCTCTCGGGAATGCTGTCAGTCTATCAGACTATGAATCAGTTTTAAAAACAGCTGATTTTATCACATTCCATGTTCCAGAAACTCCAGAAACCATGAATATGCTAGGAGATAAAGAAATTGCTCTCATGAAGAAAGGAAGTTATGTTTTAAATTTATCGAGAGGAACTGTAATAGATATCCAAAGCCTTTCAAAGGCATTAAAATCAGGTCATATAGCAGGAGCCGCAGTAGATGTATTTCCGGAAGAGCCTAAATCAAATAAAGATCCCTTTTCCTCTCCCCTACAAAATCTCCCGAATGTATTTCTCACCCCTCATATAGGAGGAAGCACGGAAGAAGCTCAGAAAAATATTGGAGTTGAAGTAGCAGTAAAACTATTGAAGTACATCAACAATGGTTCTACTACTTTTGGTGTAAATTTTCCTAATATTGAGTTACCCGTACTACGAGATCACCACAGAATTCTAAATGTCCATAAAAATCAACCTGGAGTTTTAAGAGATATAAACAAATTTGTTTCTGATCTAGGTGGGAATATTGCCGGGCAATACCTAAGTACTACAAATGAAATTGGATACCTAATAATGGATATCAATAAAGATATTGGAAAATTGTTACGGGAAGAAATTAAAAAACATCCCTTGAGTATAAAAACAAGGATTTTATATTGATTAGAATAATTTGGTAGTGCCACGGGGAATTGAACCCCGGTTACAAGGATGAAAACCTTGTGTCCTAACCACTAGACGATGGCACCATGAATGAACTATGAGTCGTTCGGGATTCGAACCCGAGACCCTCTCCTTAAAAGGGAGATGCTCTACCAGCTGAGCTAACGACTCTCGTCTATGAATGTCAGGATATTTTTTAGGCTTTTAAAATCAATCCTTTATAAGAATTTAGGTTTGAAAAATTAAAAACACTTCCATGAAGTTTACCCGAAACAAATAGAGCTATAGAATAATTGTGTGAACTCTATCAGGTCCAGTGGAAATAATATTAATTGGAACACCTATTTGTTTTTGTAAGAAATGTATATAATCTCTACAAAGAGAAGGCAATTCGTTAAATTGGCTTATGCCTGAAATATTAGTTTTCCATCCAGGTAGTTCTTCGTAAATCACTTTTACATTTTCTAATCCACTCGATGGAAGATAGTCCAATTTTTTACCATTGAGCTCATACCCTACACCAACTGGAATTTTATCATAATTAGAAAGGATATCTATCTTTGTTAGTACTAAGGAAGTCATACCATTCACTCGAACAGAGTGTTTGATCATTTCAACATCAAACCAACCACATCTCCTTGGTCTTCCTGTTGTAGCACCAAATTCATGTCCCAATTCTCTCATTTTTTCTGCATCATCTTCAAATAATTCAGTAGGAAATGGACCCTCCCCCACTCGGGTAGTATAAGCCTTACTAATTCCATAAACATGCTTGAGATAATGAAAACTTATTCCAGAACCTGTGATCGCTCCTCCAGTTGTTGAATTAGAACTTGTCACATAGGGATATGTTCCAAAATCAACATCCAATCCTGTTCCCTGTGCCCCCTCAAGTAGTATGCGTTTACCTTTTTTTAATTCCTCATTAAGATAATAAGGTGTATTGATGATCATTTTTTTAGCACGATCAATAAATGATCTTAGCTTATCATATAAATCTTCATATCGTACAGGTTGAAGACCATAAAGTTTTGTTAGAGTTTGATTTTTTTTCTGGACTATTAGCTTTAGCTTGTTTTTTAAAATTGTATCATCTAATAAATCTCCAGCTCTAAGTCCTGTTCTCATCATCTTATCAGCATAACAAATCCCAATCCCTCGTTTTGTGGTACCTATTTTTTCACCAGGAGCAGAGTTAGATTCCAGAAGGGAATCTATTGTTTGGTGAAATGGAAGTATTATATGACAACCATCACTTATAAAAGTTTTATTAAAAACATCAAAACCTTCGTTTTGAAGCGTAATGCATTCTTTAAGAAAAAATTCAGGGTCAAGTACGACACCATTTCCAATCACACATATAGTATTTGGATAAATAACTCCAGATGGGATTAAATGAAATACATATTTTTTCCCATCTACGACTACAGTATGACCTGCATTTGCTCCACCCTGATACCTAACTATAATATCAATATCTTTACTGAGATAATCTATTACTTTAGCCTTTCCTTCATCTCCCCATTGAGCACCTACTACCAAGTCTGCTGACATATCGTTTTCCTTTAATTAATTTCCTATAATATCTTCAAAAATATCAATATTTAATGCAAATCCACATGCTTTTTTTTCTTGCCCTGTAAACTTTTCAAAAAGTTTATCATAAGCTCCACCGGTAAAGATAGGATATGAGGATCCCATTCCATAACCCTGAAAAATAAACCCTGTATAATAATCCAAATCCCTAAATAGAGTGTAATCCATGCAAAGGGAAATATTTTTTAAATTGTTATTAGAATAATTTAATAATTGTTCCGAGTCATCTATTATTTCAGAGATCCTTAAATTATATTTTTGATTTAGTAGTTTTAAATCAGTGAAAATATCCAAAAAATCAAAACTTAAGAATAGTTTAAATAATATTTCTTTCAAATCAGGTTTGTCGGTGTAATCACTTAAGATACTCCAAAGTTCTTTTTTATTTTTAGAATAAATGAGTGGAATAATTTTAGAAATAGATTCTATAGGATATCCCATGCTTCCTAATAGGGACATTATAATAGTTATATTTCCCAATACCAAAGTAATTGGATGAGGAATTGCTAAATGATTGCATAAACCATCCATTAAAAATAGAATTTTTTTAATGGAATGAACATCAGATGAACCTAATATCTCAGCTCCTGCCTGAGTAAATTCCCTTCTACTATTGATATCACCTTCTATATCTTTTATAATTTTTCCAATGTAGTACACATCTGATTTCACAAAATCAGAGTTAAATCCTGCCATCCCTTTTACTACTTGGAGAGTTAGATCAGGACTAGGTGATATTTCCACCCCTCTATTATCTTTGGATTTAATTATCTTCTTCTTATCTGAATAAATCACATGATTCTGAAAAGATGATGAAAAATCGAATGTTGGAGGTAAAACTTCATTAAACTCATTTTGTTGAAAGAAAGAGTGAATTTTATCCAATATATTTCTTCTTTTTTTTGCTTCCTCGATTCCTAAAAAATGAAAACCATCCGGAATCCATTTTAACTCAGAACCACCTTGAAATTCACTTCTCATCAAAAAATTCCTCTAAATTTAGTACACATACAAGGAAAAATACTACTATAGTAACTTACAACTAAAATGGATTATTCAAATAAATACTTGACGAAGAAAAATCAGGTATTATATATAAAGTGCATAATAATCAGTAGGGAGAGGAATTGTGGAGAAAGAAGTTACGGTAGGTAGATGGCAAAAAGAATTCTTTGAAAACATACATATATTCGTTAAAAATGGTATGTCTGAAGATGACGCAAGAAAGCTTTTAGAAAACTTCTTAATACGTTCAGGTTCTACACCAATTCCCCCTGTTATGAATATCTTCAAAGAACCAGAAACTCTAGATAAAATTGGTGTTTATACAGAAGGCAATGAATCGGCAAGAGAATTTATGGTAAATTTTCTAAATCCCATAATGAGAAACTTTAAAGTTGTTGGTACTGAAAATTTAGAATATATTGATAAAGTATTAGGAAAATATCCTGTAACTTTAATTTCCAACCACCTCAGTCATCTAGATGCACCCGGGATTTTTCACCTACTCTATACATCTGGTGAGATAGGTAAAAGAATAGCTGAAAAAATTGTATTTATAGCTGGGCGATTAGCTTTTGAACCAGATTTTACAAGATTAGGGTTGTATATGTTTGGAACTCTTTTAGTATGCTCAAAGCGAGATATGTCTGACAACCCATCACTTTCGGACTTGATGACAAAAATCAATATGAGAGCATTTAGACACTCTCAAAAATTACAAACAGAAGGAAAAATTATTTCTATTTTCCCTGAAGGCACAAGGTCAAGGGACGGAAGACTGATGCCATTTGTTGATACTGTGTACCACTATGTTGCAAATAAAATTGTAATACCAATTTCTTTAGAGGGTACAGATAAGATTTTACCTACTTCAGGATTTTTATTTAATGCAGCCCGTGGTAAATTAGTCATTGGTAAACCAGTAGTTGTGGGAGATATAAAACGCAAAGTAGGCGGCGAAATACTAGATGAATTAGAGCATATTCAATTTCCAGAAATAGGAGACAAGAAACAATTTCTAATTGATAATCTTGCTCTACTTGTGGGCTCTAACTTAAGTAAACATAAACATGGTATTTATAGAAATCTTTACAATGCAGACAAACCTATCAAAGAAAATATTCTTATTCAAAATGTATCCAAACCAGATGAAACTATAGTGGTGATTGGACAAAGCTTTAGATCTACAGCAGCAGCATCTATTTTAGCTAATAAAAAAGTTGATATTTTTATTTATAATCCTGACAAAGAAGTTACAAATGCCTGTAATACTGAACATCGTGATATAGTTAATTTCCCATTATTTAAATTACCTCCTAATATTAAATTTACATCTGATCCAGAAATAATGAAAAAAGCCACATTATTTGTTCAAAGTACCAACCCTTGGCAATTTGAGTCTATTTATCCTGCAATACAGAGTGAACTTTTAAAAAATAATTCTATTATAGTAAACGTCGCTAAAGGATTCTCTTCTTCTCCTAGAGGATTGATCTCTTATGACTTAGAAGATATGGGTATTCATACAAACAGGTTAGCAGTAGCATCTGGTGCTGGGTACCCCGAACAAATGATGGAAAGAAAAATTTCAGGTTTAGAAATAGCTGCTATTGATACTAGCCAAATCCCAAGGTTGGTGAAATTGTTTTCAACAGGTTACATTTTTTCAAAACCAGCTCTGATAGAACATGATATAATTGGAGTACAATTAGGCGGTGCTCTTAAGAGTGTTTATGCACTAGTTATGGGTATGATAGAGGGGTACTTCAAAGATGCATTAGGCGGTGATGTTGATAATACATTATTTCATCTCTCTAGTCAATTTTTTAAAGAAATGGTAGACATTGGTGTATTACTAGGTGGAAAAGAAATAACTTTTAATGGACTTTCAGGACTCACAGATTTTATGTTATCATGTTTTGGAGCTGATTCCCATGATAGAAAATATGGTTATGACTTTGTAAATGGCTTAAAATCAGATAAAATTACAAGTGGGAGTTTTGGAATCAAAGTGATTTCTAATTTAATCAGGTTAAATTTTGAAAAATTTCCAATTATGACTGCTGCTCATGAAGTAGTTGTAAATAAAGCTGATGGGGAAGAAATGATTTTCAGAATCCAAGAACGATTATCTAATCAAAAGTATTGACGAGTAGGAGGTATCTTCCTACTTATCAATATATTTTTTATTATTTTTTAAGTTATTCTCTTACGTTTCATATAGAGTTCTAATCCTGACATTGCTTCTGATTTTATTTTATTTTGAACTAAGGGAGTAAAGCCCAATAAATATCCTTTAATACCTAAAGCCATCCCTGCCCATTTCCATAGGCTAAAAGTATCCTTATGGGTTATTATTTTACCATCTTTAAATGTAAACTCGGCATGGATCCTATTTACAACTTTCCTTTTAGTCTTGCTAAATTCATACTCCGCAACCCAATCTGCACTTCCATTGGTATCATCTGCTATTATATTAGAAAATGATACTTGAAGAGAAGTGCTTCTCTCTAAGAGCATTTGCCACATTGCTTTTGGTTTTGAACCTGTTATGAGTCCAAAAACTGGATCTTGGAATTCTATTGAATCAGAATAGCACTCTACCATGCCATTTGGATTTTTTTGTGAGAATGAATTATAGAACTTATTGATTAAATCTTGATTGGGATGATTCATGATTTCCTTCTTATTTTAAATCCTTTGAGGGTAAAATTACCCTAAGGCAAATAAGAAGAAAATCAAGTAATATTGGAGGTTACTTTACTTTTTTTTACTTTTTTCAGATGATTTTTTATTCTTATTTCTTTCTTCTTTTGCTTTTTCTAGTGTTTCTTTTCTAAGTTTTTTTACTTCTTTCATTTCTTCTTTGGATTTTTTATTAACCAATTCCAAAATTCCCATCTCAGAATTATCTGAGGGACGGTTGACTAACTTATATATTCTTGTATAACCACCATTCACTTCTTTGTATCGAGGTGCAATTTCCGTAAAAAGCTTATCTACTAGCGTTCTATCATTCAGTTTTCTCATCACTTCTCTTTTGTTGTGAAGTGCTTCTGCAGGTTGGATATCATCAAGATTTTTTTTAGCTCTTGTGATTAACTTTTCTGCAAAAGATCTAATTACTTTAATCTTCGTTATTGTGGATTCAATTCTTTCATGCTCAAAGAGACTCATCACCATATTATTAATCATTGCTTTTCTATGGGTAGATTCCCTATTTAGTTGTTTAACTTTATTTCTTTTATTCATCTAAAAATCCCTCATTCCAAATGATAAACCCAAAGTGGAGAGCTTAGCTTTTAACTCAACTAAACTTTGTTCACTGTAGTGTCTAGACTTTGTAAGCTCATCTTCGTTTCTTTTAACTAAATCAACTATAAAGTCAATTTCCAAACTTCTCAATACATTTAGAGATCTCACTGATAATTCTAATTCTTCAACATGCTTTGATAGAGATGCTTTTAGTTTTTGATCTGCTTCATCAAGTTCATCTTCTTCTTCCTCAATTTCTTCTTCAAAATTGATAAATATTGTTAGATGTTCTTTTAATATTTTAGCAGCTTGGGCTAGGGCATCTTCAGGAGAAATAGAACCATCAGTCCAAATTTCTAAAGTTAGTTTTTCATAATCTGATCGTTGAGCAATACGAGTTTCAGTGGTCTCAAAAATAACTTTTGTAACAGGGGAAAAAAGAGAGTCAATTGGCATAGTACCTAAAATTTCTACTTCTTTCTTTTTTTCTTCAGCCGGAAAATATCCCTTACCCCTCTGGATTTCAATGTCCATTATCAAATGTGCGTCTTCGTTTAAAGTGGCAATTAGATGATCTGGATTCATGATTTCTATAGATGAGTCTACAGCTAAATCCCCTGCTCTTAAGTATCCAGAGCCTTTGAGTTCAAGATGTATTACCTTACTTTGATCCTTATCCTCAGGTTCGTATTTGATTCGAACCTGCTTTAGATTAAGAATTATCCTAGATACATCTTCTGATATTCCTTCAATGAAGGAGAACTCATGGGTTACTCCCTCAATTCGAATAGCAGAAATCGCGGAACCTTCAATGGACGACATGAGGGTTCTTCTCAATGAATTTCCAATAGTAGTTGCAAATCCCCTTTCAAATGGTTCAGCAACAAACTTTCCATAATTAGGAGTGTTTACTTCAGTGAAGTAATCTATTTTTTTAGGTCTTTTAAAACCTTTTAACAAATTTTTATGAGACAATGTAGTTTCCCTTAAAATGTTACTTTGAATACAATTCTACGATTACCTGTTCTTTTACAGGTAAATCTACGTGCTCTCTTTTTGGGAGAGAAATAATTTCACCAGATAACTTAGAATAATCAGGAGTTAACCAGCTAGGATTTCTATTTAGAGACTGTGAAAATTTAATATTTTGTTCAATGATTGGATTTTTTAAAAATTTTTCTTTAAATCCAACTATATCACCAATTTTAATTTGGTAGGAAGGAATATTTACTTTAGCACCATTTACCAAAACATGTCCTTGGTTGATAAAACTTCTAGATTGTGCTCTAGAGGAAGCAAATCCCATACGATATAAAACATTATCTAATCTTCTTTCCAAGAGCTGTAATAAAATCTCCCCTGTAATACCATCCATATGATTTGCTTTTTCAAAATAGTCACGGAATTGTTTTTCTAAAACTCCGTAAATTCTCTTTACTTTTTGTTTTTCACGCAGCTGAGCACAGTATTCAGAAACTTTTCCTTTCTTTTTTGGTGGAAGTCCTGGAGGAGCTTTTCTATCCTCAAAACTACATTTATCTTTATTTAGACAACGACTACCCTTTAAAAATAACTTAAGTCCTTCTCTTCTGCATAATTTACAAACAGGTCCAGTATATCTAGCCATTATTCTCTACCTACTCCTATCACACTCTTCTTCTTTTTCTAGGTCGACATCCATTGTGAGGCAATGGTGTTATATCTTTGATAATTTTGATTGTTAATCCCTTGTTGGAAAGAGAACGAATTGCAGACTCCCTTCCTATGCCCGGACCAGAAACCAATACATCTACTTCTCTGAGGCCTGCTGCTTCAATTGCCTTTTCAGCAGCATTGGCTGCAGCCACCTGGGCAGCATAGGGTGTAGATTTTTTTGAGCCCCTAAAGCTCATCAATCCAGAAGATGACCATGATAGGACGTTTCCTGACATATCTGTTACTGTAACAATAGTATTGTTAAAAGATGCTTGGATATAAACCTTACCTTTAGGTACGTTTTTCTTTTCTTTTTTCTTTACTTTCTTTGCTTTTTTTTCTTTTTCAGCCATATGATTACTTAGTTACCTTTTTCTTGTTGGCGACAGTTTTCTTAACACCCTTTCTAGTTCTAGCATTCGTTCTTGTTCTCTGTCCTCTCACAGGCAGTCCTTTTCTGTGGCGAAGTCCTCTATATGATGCTATATCCATCAATCGTTTTATATTCAAATTGATTTCAGATCGCAAGTCCCCTTCTACCGTAAAGCTCTCTTCAAGAACTTTCCTGATTGCAGCTTCTTGGGTTTCTGTGAGATCTTTGACTCTTACGCCATGTTCAATCCCAGCTTTTGAGAGTATCTTCTCTGAAGATGATTTACCAACTCCATAAATATAGGTCAATCCTACAATAATTCTCTTTTCTCTAGGTAAGTCTATTCCAGCAAATCTTGCCATTTATCTTTGCCTCTGTTTATGTTTGGGATTTGTGCATATAACACGAATAACATTTTTTCGTCTAATCACTTTACAACTACTACAAATCTTTTTCACGGATGCTCTTACTTTCATCTCAATTTCCTATTTTTTTCTATATGTTATTCTACCCTTAGTTAAATCATAAGGGGATAATTCTACTGTTACTTTGTCTCCTGGTAGGATTCGAATATAATGCATCCTCATCTTACCAGAAATATGTGCTAAAATTTTATGTCCATTTTCTAATTCTACTTTAAACATTGCATTTGGAAGCGGTTCTTTGACTGTTCCGTCTACTGTGATAGCCTCTTCTTTGGCCATACTATTTTAAAACTCCTCGAATGAGAGATGTTATTTCATCTACTGATCCTAACCCATTTATATCTTGTAACAATCCTGATCCTTCATAATAGTCTAACAAAGGAAAGGTTTTATTATTATAATTTATAAGTCTATTTTTTATCGTCTCTTCATTGTCATCTGCACGACCTTCAATTTTAGCTCTTTCAAGCAATCTATTTAAAAGCTCATTATCAGGCACAGATAGATTTAATACATACTGCAAGCCTATTTTCATATCTGAAAGCAATTGATCCAACGCTTTTGCTTGTTCAATTGTTCTTGGGAATCCATCTAAGAGAAAACCATTTTTACAATCAGATTCCTTTAATCTATCTTTTATGATACCAATTACTACTTCATCTGGTACTAAATCCCCAGCATCCATAAATTTTTTCGCCTTTAAGCCCATTTCTGTACCTGATTGAATAGCAGCTCTAAGAATATCACCAGTTGATATTTGGGGAATTTTTTGTTCGGAACAAATTATCTTTGCTTGTGTTCCTTTTCCTGCACCCGGAGGTCCCATAAAAATCAATCTCATATCATTATTTCCTTATTTTAGATTTTTTCATAAAACCATCGTAATTTCTCATTGTCAATTGAGCTTCAATTTGTTTTAAAGTTTCCAGAGCCACTCCAACCATAATTAGAAGTGAAGTCCCTCCAAAGGTATAAACCAGAGCTCCTCCACCAGTATTGCTACCCAGATTCAATAGTTTTATAAGTAAATATGGTGCTATTGCAAGACATGCAAGTAATACTGATCCAGGTAAAGTAATTCGATTTAGAACTTTTTCAATAAATTCTTTTGTAGCCGTACCTGGTCTGATATTTGGAATTGAACCACCATATTTTTTTAAGTTTTCTGCAAGTTCTGATGGATTGAAGAGAATTGTTGTATAAAAGTATGCAAAAAAGATAATTAAACTAGTATAGATCAAATAATAGAAAAGGGATCTATACCAAACTACACTAAAAGGATTAAAAAAATCAAGCAAAACACTCCATCCTGCCCAGGAAGATGTGTTAGATGAAAGAGTCTGAATGATTGTTTGGGGGAATAAAATCAATGAAGATGCAAAAATTATTGGCATAACATTAGCGCCATTTACTTTAAAAGGTAAACTTTGACTCTTTGCTTGCACCATCATTCTCCCTTTCATCTGCTTCCCATATTGGAGCGGGACCCTTCTAACACCTTGGGTCAATATAATTGTAAATGATATTAAAAGAACAAAAATTACAAATAATATAAGAATTGCTAATGGATCTGCTTTGTCAGTTGTAAAGAGCTGAACCAATGCTTCTGGAAGTCTTCCTATAATCCCTGCAAAAATGATGAGGGATATACCATTTCCTATACCTCTTTCCGTAATTTGTTCTCCCATCCACATGAGAAGCATAGTTCCAGTTGTGATGGTTAAAATACCAATGGGAACAAAAATACTCATTACATTTTCATCAATGAGACCAGGATACCTAGCTGGACTTGTAGCAGTTCCGGTTGACCAACTCTTTGCTAAAAAAACCACTGCTAAACTTTGGATACTACATAAAATAATTGTACCGTATTTTGTATACTGGGTTATCTTCTTTCTTCCCTCATCACCTTCTTTTTGGAGTTTTTGAAGTTGAGGAATGAGTACCATTACTAACTGCATAATGATTGAAGAAGAAATATAAGGCATGATACCTAAAGCAAAGATTGAGAATTTAAGAAGAGCACCACCAGCAAATAAATCTACCATTCCTAAGAAACCATCCGAAGAATCAGAGGATATACCAGAAACAACCAGACTATTTATACCAGGAATGGTAACATGGGTACCCATACGGAACAAAAGTAACATGGTTATTGTAAATAAGATTTTCTTTCTTAATTCTGGGATTTTGGTAATATTGGTGAGTGTATTCCACATAGCTTTCCGTTTTAGGCTTTTACTCCCCTAAGGATTACATCCCCACCTGCTTTCTTAATTTTTTCAAGGGCAGATGCTGAGACTGCGTCAGCAGTGATCTTAATAGATTTAGTAAGATCTCCAGTTCCTAGGATTTTAATTTTTCCATTTTTATCAGTGATAATACCTTTTTCCTCTAGTATTTCAGGAGTAATATCACCAGATAAATTAAATTTAGAAAGTATTAACAAATTTACTGGTTGAAAAATTTCTTTGAAAATATTTTTGAATCCCCTTTTAGGCATTCTAAGGTAAAGTCTCATTTGCCCACCCTCAAATCCTGGACGAATAGATGAGGCTCTAGCTTTTTGTCCTTTTTGTCCTCTACCGGCAGTAGTTCCATTCCCAGATCCAGGTCCTCTGCCAATCCTCTTTGCTTTTTTTGTTGAGAAATTTGGAGATTGAATGGTGTTTTGGATATTTAAACCTTTAGATGTAGATTTGATTTTAGGTTTAGAATTAGTTGAGCTTCTTCTCAATCTATTTGTTACTCGCTTAGTCATTGATTAATTGTCTCCACCTTTAAAAGGTATCCAACCTGTCGTATCTTTCCTTTTAAAGCATTATTTTGTGAATGGATTCTAGACTTACCTATTCTTCCAAGTCCCAATGCTTTCAAAGTTAAACGATGCTTTGGAATAGTTCCAATAGCACTTTTTATTTGTGTAATTTTTATCTTTTCCAAATCTATACCCTATTATTTCAAAGCATCATGCCCAAAAAGTTTTTTGAGTGTGATTCCTCTTTTTTTTGCAACCATACTTGGAGTTTCTAACTGCTGGAGAGCATCATAAGTAGCTTTAACAATGTTCAAAGGATTTCCTGATCCATAAGATTTTGTCAAAATATCCTGGATTCCAGCTTTTTCAACAACTGATCTAACTGATTCCCCAGCTATAATTCCAGTTCCAGGTGCTGCTGGTTTTAATAATACCCTAGCTGATTTAAATTTACCAATCACTTCGTGTGGAATTGTATGACCAGTTAGATTAATTTTTGTAAGTCCTTTTTTGGCAGATTCAATGGATTTGCGTATTGCATCTGGAACTTCATTTGCTTTTCCAAATCCAATTCCAATCCTATGCTTTGAATCTCCAACTACAGTGAGAGCATTGAAGGAAAATCTCCTTCCTCCCTTTACAACTTTAGCAACCCTATCTATTTTTACTACTTTTTCAGAAAATTCTTTTGAGTCATCATCGTATGCCATTAGAATTGTAACCCTCCCTGTCTTGCTGAATCAGCAAACACTGATATGTTTCCATGGTAGATTGCTCCAGACCTATCCATCATGACTGTTGTAATACCTTTTTGTTTTGCTCTCTCAGCGATTATTTTACCCAATTCAGCGGCAGATTTTTTATTTTTTCTTGAAAATCCTTGGATTGGAAATGTTTTTTCTGAAGATGTTGCAAATGCTAATGTAGTACCGCTTTTATCATCCACTATTTGAGCAATTAAGAATCTATTTGTTTTGTTTAAAATTAATCTTGGGCTAGAACCATTCTTCTTAAGTTTGTATCTAATTCTCTCAATTCTTCTTTCTCTAGTTTCACGAATCTTTTTTCTACTTATCATTCTTATTTTTTACCTGTCTTTCCAGCTTTTCTACGAATTGTTTCGTTGTTGTATTTTATTCCTTTGCCTTTATATGGCTCAGGCATTTTTATAGAACGAATATTTGCTGCAACCTGACCAACTAATTGTCTATCGATTCCAGTAATTTTAATTTTTAATTGGTCTGTAACATCAATTTTTATACCTGTTGGCTCTGGAAATACAACTTCATGAGAAAATCCAAGATTCATCACCAAATTGGTGCCTTTTTTTTGTGCCCTATAACCTACACCAAAGATTTCTAGATTTTTTTCCCATCCTTGGGTTACCCCTTTAACGCAATTGTTAAAAAGGGCTCTCACTAGACCATGTAAGGCAACCATCTCCTTATCTTCACGCAGTCTTTGGAAAGTTACTGTTTTATCTTCAACTTTCATTTCAATTCCTGTGTATATTGGAGTGAGTAGTACACCGAGAGGTCCTTTAATTTCTATTTTCTCGCCGATTTGCTTTACTTCTACTTTAGGGGGCAGTTGAACTGGTTCTTTACCTACTCTTGACATATTATAACACCTGCACTAAGAAACAGTGCAGATAACCTCCCCACCTATTTTCAATTTCATAGCTTTTTTATTAGTCATGATACCTTTTGAAGTGGAGATAATTGAGATACCCATATTACTTTTAATGGGTACAACATCCTCAGCATTTGAGTAAACCCGTCTTCCCGGTTTTGAAATACGATCAATAGATCGAATTACATGTTTTTTATAGGTATCATATTTTAAATTAACTTGGATTCCATTCAACTTCCCGTCTGTGGTTTCTTGGAACCCGTCGATAAATCCTTCATCCTTTAATATATCAAGAATTGCTACTTTTATATTACTTTTAAATACTTTACAATTGGAATGTTTTGCTCTACCAGCATTTCTAATTTTAGTTAGCATGTCTGCTATTGGATCTGTTAAACTCATATTTTTTTCCTACCAAGAAGCCTTAATTACACCTGGAATTTGTCCAGAACTTGCTAAATCACGAAAACATAATCTACACATACCAAATCTTTGTAAAAAAGCTCTGGGTCTTCCACATAAAGGGCATCTATTGTATTGCCTAACCTTAAACTTAGGTTTTTTCTTATGCCTAGCAATCATTGAAATTTTTGCCATTTATTTCTCCTACTTCTTATAAGGCATTCCGAATGCCTTCAATAAATCTAATGCCTCTTTATCGTTTTCAGAGGATGTTACAATGGTGATGTTCATTCCATGAATACTATGAACCTTATCAAACTGAATTTCTGGAAAAATAATTTGTTCCTTTATACCCATGTTGAAATTTCCTTTACCATCAAAACCTTTAGGATTTAAACCCTTGAAGTCTCTTACCCTGGGTAATGCCACATTTATAAAGCGATCTAAAAATTCAAACATTTTATCACCACGAAGAGTGACCATGCATCCAATGTTCATATTTTCTCTTAGCTTAAAACCCGCTATCGACTTTTTAGCTTTGGTTTTGACTGCTCTCTGACCAGTTATTAAACCAAGTGTTTCCATTGCTGAATCTAAAGCTTTTGGATTTGTATGCCCATCTCCCATTCCAACGTTGAGTATAATTTTTTCAAGTTTTGGAGCCTGCATAGTTGATTTATATTTATATTTTTCCACTAACACAGGTTTAATATCTTTAGTGTATTTCAATTTTAATCTAGGTGCCGTCGACATTTATTACTTACCCTTCCCTCTGGAAACCCTTTCCTTTCTGTCTTTAGATTCATCAAAACCTATTCTAACGCCTTTTTTAAGTTTTGTATCAAAGAACATTACATTTGAAATATGAATAGATCTTTCTATTTCTATTTCTCCACCTTGTGGATTTTCTTGAGTAGGTCTTACATATTTTTTCTTTTTATTTATACCACTTACATAAACCCTATCATTCTTTTTATCAATTGAGAGAACTTTTCCTTTTTTTCCTTTATCATCACGACTACCACTGATAATGATGACTTCATCATCTTTTTTAAGCTTAATTTTTTTATATTTTGTAGGTTCCGAACCTCGGTAGGGTAATTTTTTAGCCATTATAGAACCTCCGGAGCTAAAGAAACAATTTTCATGTACTTTTTATCTCTTAATTCTCTTGCAACTGGTCCAAAGATACGTGTACCTTTGGGGTTACCCTTTTCATCTATTAGTGCTACAGCATTATCATCAAAACGTATATAAGTACCATCTGCCCTACGTATTTCTTTTTTGGTTCTTACCACAACTGCCCTTTGAACTGCTTTATTATGTACTTTTTTTCCGGTACTATCTTTTAACCCATAGGCTGGTTGTGAATCCTTCACTGCAACTATGATCTCATCCCCAATAGATGCATAACGTTTCTTAGAACCACCTAATACTTTAATACACATAACTTTTTTAACACCTGAGTTATCAGCCACTTGTAGCATTGTTTGTTGTTGGATCATTTTATTTAGCCTTTTCTATGATTGTTTTAAGAGTATGCCTCTTTTCTTTTGAGAGGGGTCTTATCTCTTCAGCGAGAATGATATCTCCCTCACCACATTCACCCTTTTCATCATGTACTTTTAGTCTTGTTGTCTTTCGTGTAATTTTTTTAAAGATAGGGTGAACCTGCCTTACTTCAAATTCCATCACTATGGTCTTTGACATTTTAACACTAACGACTTTACCTTGAATGGTTTTCTTTGCTTTAACTTTCGTATTTTCCATAGTTATGAGTCATCCTATTTTTTAGCCTTAGCTAATACTCTTTCTCGCTGCACTGTTTTTAATCTAGCTACCTTTTTCTTAAGATCTCTAATGATCTTTGGGTTTTCTAAAGAGCGAGCAATTGCATATTGAAATCTTTGCTCTCTAATTTGTTTCGATGCTTCATTTAATTGCTCGGTTATCTCTGAATCTTTTAAATCAGCTACTTTTAATTTCATATGAGTGACCTCTTAACAAAAATTGTCTTTATAGGAAGTTTGAATGCAGCCATTTCTAGAGCTTTTTTAGCTGCAACTTCTTCAATACCAGACATTTCAAATAAAACCCTACCTGGTCTAACTTCACTTACCCAAAATTCAGGATTACCCTTACCTTTCCCCATTCTTGTTTCAGCAGGTTTTTTAGTTATTGGCATGTGGGGAAAAATACGAATCCATAACTTACCACCTCTCTTTACTCTTCTATTGATTGAAACTCTTGCAGCTTCAATTTGCCGTGCAGTCAGTCTACCTGAAGACACTGCTATTAAACCAAACTCTCCAAAAGAGACTCGATTTCCGGTTTCATCATTCCCTTTTAATCTACCTCTTTGGCTTTTTCTAAATTTAATTCTTTTAGGAGCTAACATATTGGTCTCTCTTATATATCCTTAGTTTGTACGACGTTTTACTGCATACTTGTCTTCAACTTCATCATCTTTTCCTGATGGAAGATGATCTCCAGAATATGTCCAAACTTTAACACCTATTTGACCATAAGTGGTTTTAGATTCTTTAAAACCAAAGTCTATTTTTGCACGCAGAGTATGCAAGGGCACTCTTCCATCTTTGTAAGACTCAACCCTAGCCATATCGGCTCCATTTAATCTGCCAGAAATTGTAATTTTAATTCCTTCAATTCCCCCCCTCATCGCTCTTCTAAGCTCCGCCTTCATTACTCTTCTAAAAGGCATCCTTTGTTCGATTTGCTGGGCAATTGTTTCGGCAATAGCTTGTGCTATTACTTCAGGTTTTTTAACTTCTACAATGTTAATGTTGATAGGTTTATCAGAATAAGTTTTAATAAGATTTTTTACATTTTCAATATTCTGACCTTTTTGACCAATTACCACTCCAGGTTTAGCTGTATGTAAATTTACATTAATTTTTTCTGGAAATCTTTCGATGACAACACGAACCAGTGCAGAATTTTTGAATTTTTTTTGTAAAAACTCTCGAATTTTAATATCTTCGTGAAGATTTTTCCGGTAATCTTCCTTGGAGAACCATATAGAGTCCCAAGTTCTTGTAATACCTAACCTTAAACCAATTGGATTTACTTTTTGTCCCATTTAAACTTCCTTAATCTGACAGAACTACTGTTATATGACTTTGTTTCTTTTTAACCTTAGAAGCTCGACCTCGAGCTCTAGCTCTAAACCTTTTGAGTTGTGGTCCATCATCAATATAAATTTTCTTAACATATAATGAGTTTTCATCAACAGATGAATCACTAACCTGAGCATTTGCAGCAGCAGAGTTAAGTACATTTAGTATCAAATCAGCTGCTTTTTTATTTATAAATTTAAGATAATCTCTTGCTTCTGGATAATCATAGCCCCTTATTTCATTTGCAACTAACCTTGCTTTTCTAGATGAAACACGAACATATTTTGCTACAGCTTTAGCTTCCATTACTTCTTCACCTTTTTATCTTGATTCCCATGCCCACGATATGTACGTGTTGGTGCGAATTCTCCTAATTTATGTCCAACCATGTTATCACTTATAAAAACAGGGATAAATTTATTACCAGTGTGAATCATTACAGTATGGCCTATCATATCAGGAAACACTGTACTTCTTCTAGACCATGTCTTGAAGGGCTTCTTATTGTTTTCTGAATTCATCTTATTTATTTTTTTCAAAAGATGATCATCTATAAACGGGCCTTTTTTTAAACTTCTAGACATTATTAATTACCTCTGTTCCTATTTCGTTTTCTTCCCTGAACAATAAACTTATCACTGGGTTTTGTCTTTCTTCTGGTTTTATAACCTTTAGTTGGCTGTCCCCATGGAGATACTGGATGTCTTCCACCAGAAGTTTTACCTTCACCCCCACCATGTGGGTGATCTACTGGGTTTTGAACTACCCCTCTTACCGAAGGTCTAATTCCTAACCATCTAGATCTCCCAGCTTTTCCAAGTGATACTAGGTTGTGATCTTTATTGCTAATTATACCAACAGTTGCAAAACATTCTTTTCTTATTTTTCTTACTTCTGAAGAAGGAAGTTTGAGAAGAACGTAATCCCCATCTTTTGCTGCAATTGTTGCAAATGCCCCTGCAGTCCGAACCATTTGTCCACCCTTTCCTTGATGCAATTCAATATTGTGTACATTAGTTCCAGGAGGTATTTTTCCTAGGGGTAAAGAATTACCAATTTTAATTTCAGCAGACTCACCACTGATAACTGTATCTCCAACTTTTAAACCTTCAGGTGCTAAAATATAATTGTACAAACCATCTGCATACGATATCAAAGCTATAAAAGCTGACCTATTGGGATCGTATTCTATAGTTTTTACTGTTGCAGGTATATCATGCTTAGATCTTTTAAAATCTATCTGCCTATATTTTCTTTTTACCCGACCACCCTTGTGTCTTACAGTTATTCGTCCATTAAATCCACGTGCTGCTTTATAATTTATAGTTTTTGTTAATGGTTTAAATGGAGTTTCTTCTGTGATCTCTGCAAAATCTAAAACTGTTTTAAATCTTGTAGAGGATGTTACTGGTTTATATCTTCTAATTCCCATTTCTATACACCTTTACCGAATTCTAGGGTTTCTCCATTTTCAAAGGTAACAACAGCCTTTTTCCAATGGGGTCTTTGGGATGGCATATTTCTAAATTTTTTTATTTTTCCTTTATATACCATTATATTAACAGATGAAGGAACTATATTATAAATTTTTCGTATTGCATCTTTTACTAAATTTTTATTTGCAGAAGGATGTATTCGAAAAGAATATTTAATCATCCTTTTCCCTTGAGAAGAACCAATTTCTTGAAGATTTTGAGCCTTTTCTGTTACAAGAGGAGAAATTATTACATTTTCAAGATTCATTTTTTAAGCACCTCTTTGTAATGCACTTCTAGTTCTTTTAAAGCACTTTCAGTGATTAGCAAATTGTTATTGAATAACAATTCTCTACAGCCAACTCTTTTTGCATTGATGTAGTTTACATAGGGAATATTTCTTGTAGAAATTTTGAATTTATCGTCTTCGCCACTTACTAAGATAGAAATCTTTCCAGTCTCTTGGATACCCATATTTTTTAGAATAGTGTATATACTTTTTGTACTAAATTTTTCTAGTATAATGTCCTCTAATATCGAAATCTTAGACTCTTCAGCTTTTTTATTAAGAATTGATACAACTGCTTTCCGTTTTACATTTCTAGAAAGTTTTGAAGAATAGTCTCTTTTTTTAGGTCCATGAACTATACCTCCACCACTCCAATGGGGCGCTCTAGAGGATCCTTGACGAGCTCTCCCTGTTCCCTTTTGGGACCAAGGCTTTTTACCACCACCCCTCACTTCACCACGGTCTTTAGTTGAATGGTTTCCATGGCGTAAATTTGCATTTTCTGCTTTGATTGCATCATAAATTGCACCCCTACTAATATTTTCTGGGGCGAATAATGTTACAGGTAAATCCACTTCATTTTGAAAATTGCCTGTTTTTGAATACTTTCGGGCTTTCATTTCGCGTGGTTCCTTTCCTTAAATTTTCTCTATAGTAATAAGAGATTTATTGTGACCTGGGATATTTCCAGATACCAATAAAAGATTCTTATCTTGCACAATTTTAATAATTCTTAAGTTTTTTACGGTTTTATTTTCACCGCCCATTCTTCCGGGATATTTCATACCTTTAAATATTCTAGCAGGAGTAGTTCCAGCCCCACTAGATCCAGGATGCCTATGGAATCTTGAACCATGTGCACCAGGACCACCATGATGACCATACCTTTTTACAACCCCTTGAAAACCCTTTCCTTTTGTAATACCACTTACTTTGACTGTATCCAATTCCTTAAATACATCCAGTATGTTGATAGTAGAACCAATTGCAGGAGCATCACCATCGACTTTAAATTCTTTTAAATGTCGCTTAGGAGCTATTCCATTTTTTTGTAGATGAATCTTTTCTGGTTTAGAGAGAGCGGACTCTTTTACATCTCCAAATGCAAGTTGGATGGAGAGGTAGCCATCTTTTTCAGGTGTTTTAACCTGAGAAACACTGCAGGGTCCCACTTCTAGAACCGTAACAGGAATCACATCACCGTTGTCTGCATAAACATGTGACATTCCTATTTTTCTGCCAATTAGACCTCTTGTCATTTTACAATTCCTTACGATTTAATGTCTACTGATACACCTGCTGGAAGCTGTAATTTCATAAGTGCTTCCACTGTATCTTCATTTGTGTCCAAAATATCAATGAGCCTCTTGTGAGTTCTCATTTCAAACTGCTCCCTGGACTTTTTGTTCACGTGAGGAGAACGTAGTACAGTATATCTTTCGATTTTTGTTGGGAGCGGAATAGGACCGGAGACTTTAGCTCCGGTTCTTTTTGCTGTAGCTACTATTTCATAGGTTGATTGGTCAATCAACTTATGATCAAAAGCTCTTAATTTTACTCGAATTCTTTGTCCTGTCATCTGTGCCTTACTCGATGATGTCCGCAACTACACCGGAACCAATTGTCTTACCACCTTCACGAATAGCGAAGTTGAGTCCTTTGTCCATTGCAATTGGGTGTATCAATTCAATAACCATTGATACATTGTCTCCAGGCATCACCATTTCCATTCCTTTAGGTAATTCACAAACTCCAGTAATATCAGTTGTTCTAAAATAAAACTGAGGTCTGTAGTTGTTAAAGAAAGGTTTATGACGACCCCCCTCATCTTTAGTAAGAACATATACTTCCGCATTGAATTTCTTGTGAGGTGTAATGGTTCCTGGTTTTGCTAGAACTTGGCCTCTTTCAATATCTTCTTTTTTTGTTCCTCTAAGGAGAGCACCTATGTTATCACCTGCTTCTGCTTGGTCTAACAATCTTCTGAACATTTCAATTCCAGTTACTACTGTTTTAGAGGTGGTTTCTTTGATACCAACAATTTCTACTTCTTCGTTAATCTTTAGCGTACCTGTTTCTACTCTTCCTGTAGCTACCGTTCCTCTACCTGTGATAGAGAAAACATCTTCAATTGGCATTAGGAATGGTTTATCTATAATACGCTTTGGTTGAGGAACATATGAATCCATTGCTTCCATTAACTTATCAATTGATTTCATACCTAAATCATCATCGTCACCATTGAGTGCTTTTAAAGCAGAACCATACACGAATGGGATTTCACCCTGTCCTTCTTTTGGAAAACTGTACTTTTTGAGTAGGTCTCTAATCTCTTCTTCAACCATCTCAATCATTTCCATTCGCTCATCTTCTTTGAGCATATCTGCTTTGTTTAAATAGACTATAATATAGGGTACACCTACCTGACGAGCTAGGAGAATATGTTCTTTTGTTTGGGGCATTGCTCCATCAGTAGCAGAAACTACTAAAATAGCGGCATCCATTTGTGCAGCACCAGTGATCATATTCTTTACATAATCAGCATGTCCAGGGCAATCCACATGAGCATAGTGACGATTTTTAGTCTCATATTCTTGGTGAGAAGTCGCAATGGTAATGCCTCTTTCTCTCTCTTCGGGAGCATTGTCGATCTCATCATATTTTACGGCTTTGTTCTTTCCACCGATTCTCTTTGCTAGAGTGGATGTAATAGCCGCTGTAAGAGTGGTTTTACCGTGATCTACGTGACCGATTGTTCCCACGTTTAAGTGCGGTTTGCTTCTATCAAATTTTTCTTTAGCCATTTACGTTAACTCCTATTCTTTAATCAATGCTATGGTATTTCCGCCGGGAAATTGCTTTTTTCGGTTTTTATAACAATATAGTCCTATTTAAAGGAGTATTCTATTCAGAATCATTTATCTCGAGAGATTGATACCGTAGAGGATGTTAAACCATTTCAAAATTCAATCAGGACCCTAAGAAGCCTTACTAGTCTTCTTTCCAATAGGAATCGGGTTCCCGAAAAACACCTTTAAGTCATATTTTTTTTTGGTGGATATTTATCAATCTTTAAATAATTTTATTCAATCAGAGAGGATTTAATTATGAAAATTACAGTCATAGGTGCTGGAAATATAGGTATTTATGTCGGAGGATTTTTAGTAAGTAAATCCTTAAATGTCACATTCTTAGGAAGGGAAAGGATAAAAAATGAAATCATCGAACACGGTTTAACTTTAAGTAATTTAGATGGTTATGAAAATAAAATCCCTTCATCAAAAATAGATTTCAAAACTAATACCGATGAGATTGAAAAGTCTGATTTATACATACTTACAGTAAAAACACAAGATACTATTTCAATACTAAAATCTCTAAAGCAAATTATAGATGATAAATCAATAATTATTAGCCTTCAAAATGGAATAAGTAATTTTGACCTAATAAAATCTATATATCCAAATAGTATAATTATTCCTGGGATGGTTCCATTTAATGTTTTCAAAAAAGATTCAGGTATATACAAATGCACTACTAGTGGAGAAATAATTTTTCAATCCACAGATTATAATTCATTTATTAATAATTTATTTTATAACTCTACATTGCCTTACAGATTAGATAGTGATATATTCGGAATTTTATATGGAAAATTAATTTTTAATTTAAATAATCCAATCAACGCACTCTGCAATCTTCCTTTAAGGGAAGAGTTAATGAATCCTGAATTTAGATTTATACTTTCTAATAGTATGAGTGAGGCTCTTGTTGTTTACAAACATGCCAAAATTAAACCCAAAAGTCTTGGAAAAATGATTCCTTGGATAGCACCCTATATACTTCGACTTCCAAATTGGCTTTTTTTTAGGGTTGCTTCCAATATGATTAAAATTGATCCTACTGCAAGGTCATCTATGTGGGAGGATTTAAAAAATTTAAAAATAACTGAAATTGATTATATAACAGGTGAAATTCTGAGGTTAGCTGATAAGTTTAATGTTAAAATTCCTTTTAACAGGAAGATCTATAGCTTGGTAAAGGAAGCAGAATTAAGAAAAAAGGGTTCTCCAGCCTTATCCTCCTCTGAACTTATGAAAGAGATTGAAATAGGATAAAAGGTAACTCTAAATTCCATAGATATTATAAACTACATGAAAGTATTTCAATATAAAACTAATCATTTAGACATTGGTCTATCGCTACTAGATCTTTTATCTATTAGATTTAAATATCTATCTAGGGAGGAATGGAGTTCTGAAATAAATGAAAATAAATCTATACAGGTTTGCTATCAAGATGTTAATGAGTTTTATATCATAAAAACCAATGATATAATTACCTTTAGAAGAGAATCTTATAATGAGCCAGAGGTAGATAGGAATGTAAGTACTTTATATGAGTCAGAAAACTTACTTGTTATTAATAAATCAGGAAACTTACCTGTTCATCCAGCTGGGCGATATAAAGAAAATACACTTTTATCTATTTTACAATTGGAAACTAGGAATTCTCAACTATTTGTAGTGCATAGATTAGATAGAGAAACTTCAGGAATTCAAATTTTTGCAAAAAATTCTCATACAGCATCCGCTATTCAAAGAGATTTTGAAAATAGAAATATATACAAAGAATATATAGTATATACGCATGGTAATTTCCCATTTCATATAAATGCAAATGGATATTTATCTAAAGATCAAAATTCTTTGGTTAGAAAAAAAAGGAAGTTTAGTTATACTAATTGTGATAATAGCGAAACCAGTACAACAGATTTTTATTTATTAAAGAAATTTAATGAAATTTCAAAAGTATTAGCAATACCTAAAACCGGAAGAACTCATCAGATTCGGGCAACTTTGAACAGCCTTGGTTATCCCATATATGGGGATAAGTTATATGGTTTAGATGAAAAATACTTTTTAAAATTTATTGAAGGTGAAAAATTACTAAATTTTCCTAATCGACAAGCATTGCATGCATTTAAGGTAAGAATTCCTTCTTCAAAGTTTTATCCCCATTTAGAAATTACCGCAGAAGAACCTGATGATTTAAAGAATATTCAAACTGATTTATCGCATAAGTCTTAAGTCTTTTCAGCACTGAAGATTGGTCCTGTACCTTCTTCCATTTTTTTAAATGTTACAATATTCCCAATGGAAACTTTATCTTTGTCAATATCTTCTATGATAGTAAGAATTTTTAATCCTTCTTCTAGCTCTACTATTGCTAGTACGTAAGGTGCCCTACTAGCAAGATGACCAAATCCAATCATCACCACTGTATAAGTATAAATTTGCCCTTTTCCTCCAAATGAATATTCAACGAGATCACTACTTCCACAACTAGGACAACTAAAACTTGGATTTAGCATTTGAAATCCACATTTACTACATTTTTTTCCTATCAATTTATTATTCATTCAAAGTCTCTCTGTAAAATATTAACAACACAAACAGCACCTGGTCCACCAAGAACATGAGTAAGAGCAGTTCTTGCATTTTTTACTTGTCGTTCTCCTGATGTACCACGTAGTTGATAGACCATTTCGACCACCTGACCAACTCCTGTAGCTCCAATAGGATGTCCTTTAGCCTTTAAGCCACCGGATGTATTTACAGGTAATTTTCCACCCAGTCTTGTATGACCCTCTAAAGTAAAAAGACCGCCCTTACCCTTCTCTACAAATCCAAGATCTTCAATATTTATAATTTCTGTTATTGTAAAACAATCATGGCATTCTAGAACATCTATTTCACTCCTCTTTATACCCGACATATCAAAAGCCTCTTTAGCAGCTTTTTCAGTAGCAGGAAATGAAATGGAATCACGTTTCATAGAAAGTGTAAAATAATCTCCACCGTGACCTGATCCTTTTATAAGAATAGGTTGTTTTGAGATAGATTTTGCTTTTTCACGAGTGGTCAAAATAACAGCAGTTGCAGCATCAGTAACCAATGACATATCATGAAAGCCAAAAGGAGTTGTTACAGTTCTTGCATTTAAAATGTTTTTTAAGGAAACTATTTTTTGTTTGTGTGCAAAAGGATTTTTACTTCCATGAAAATAATTCTTTTCAGCCACTGTCGCCATCATTTCTCGAGTGGTTCCAAATTCATGCATATGCCTCATAGCATTTAATGCAAACCCAGATGGTCCAGAGACACAAAAACCTGCCTCAAATTCTGAATCTTGCCCCCGGGAAACTATTTCCATAGTTGTGGTTGGATCTTTGGTATTCATTTTTTCTACACCAAATACCAATACAGTGTCGTACAATCCAGATGCAACTGCATTGAAACCTGCTTTAAATGCAAGACCACCAGATGCACAAGCTCCTTCTAATTTAGTTGCCGGCTTATCTCCAATACCCAGGACAGTTGCAACATAAGATCCCATTGTATTTTGATTATTAAATTCTTGACCTGCATAGTTTCCAACATAGACTGCTTGGATTTCTTTTCTATCAATTCCTGAATCTAAAAAAACTCCATTTCCAGCTTCTGAAACTAAGTCTCTTAGTAATCTCTTGGAATGATTTCCATGCTCGGTTTCATAAGCTCCAATAATTGATACATCTCTCATAATCACATCCCTATGGCAGCACCACCATCAACTCGCAATACAGTTCCGGTGATATATGCTCCATCTTCGCTTAAATAAAATTTTACTGTTCCTGCAATATCATCAGGAGTTGCAAGTTTTTTTAGTGGAATCATTTCAGATAATTTTTTACGAATATCCTCTGGAAGAGCATCGGTCATATCAGTTTGAATAAATCCTGGGCATACTGCATTTACGGTGACTCCTCTTCCTGAAAATTCTCTTGCGGATACTTTTGTGAGAGCAATGACTCCTGCTTTTGAAGAGGAATAATTTGCCTGAGCTGCCTGCCCCACAAGTCCAGAAACAGATGAGATATTTACAACTCTTCCAGAAGGAGATTTCAAAATAAGTTTAGAGGAAGCCTTTGTCATTAAAAACACTCCTTTTAAATTTACATCCATAACCAAATCCCAATCTGCTTCACTCATTCTCATTAGGAGATTATCCCTAAGTACGCCAGCATTGTTCACTAAAAAATCGAGTTTTCCAAATTCACTTTTTATTTTAGTGATCGCCTGGATACAATCGTCTTCCTTTGATACATTGCATGCAATACCTAATGCTTTTACATTGTAAGTATTTTTAACTTCTTCTACTGCCTTTTTTACTGCTTCTTCATTTAAATCTAAAATTACTATTGAGCATCCCTCTTTAGCTATTCTATTTATAACAGCTCTTCCTAGGCCTCTTGGTGATGCAGAGCCAGTAACTAATGCTACTTTATCTTTGAAATAATCTGACATGTATCCTCTTTTTTTATAATATTTACAAAAAACGTCTTATAATTTAGACAATTAACTACTCATGGACAATTATATGAATTATCACAAAATTTTTGAGTATTGATTAATACGGATGGCAAATCATCAGCAGCTAAATAATCCAAAAAGCTTTTCACAGCATTTTTAAATTTTACACTAAGAAACGTACTATAATCTGTAGTACTGAAATCACTATATGTAACTGATGAAGAACTTCCACTTTCAGTAATCTTTAATCCATTAAAAATACCATCAGAAAAATCATATTTCATATATTCAATTATTTTATAAATATCAATAAAAGCCACTACCCCATTTGCACTTGTAACCGGAGAAGATGCTGGAATTGTGTCGGATATTTGCGTAATACCCCCAATCCTCATTCGGTAGGTTTCAGAGGTTGTCTCTAATTCTTCTATTTTACCAGAAAGGCCATTTAAAAAGGAAGTTAATATATCATTGTTTGCCCTTTCTAAGTTTGCTTTATCAGTGCCAGAGCCTGTATACCTCAATCCATTAAACCTACCTTCTAAAACTGATGCCAATGGAGTAATTTTTAAAAATTTATACAATCCATCAACACCTCTACTAGAAGTGGGATCGGGTTCTTGTACTACAGCTGAAAAATGAATACCATCGACCCATGAGATAACTTTTGTTGCATTTGAAAATGGAATATAAACACTCATTGACGTAGAACTATCCCCAGTTACTACAATACAAACTGGCTTTCCGACACTAACATAGGAAAGCTCAAACTGTCCATAAGCATTTGTTTTACCTGATGTAAGTAAATTATTTGAAGTGTTCAGAGTTGATCCATCTGCACAAAATCTGTTTGATGGGATGGGAAATATGCTTACAGTTGCATTGGCAACCATTCCAGGCAGAAGAGCTTGTCCGAGAATTCGTATTCGATCTTTATGTAAGAAGAGCCTGCTTGTCAGAAGTGTATTCAAATCATTCCCATTAGATGATAATTGTGTTTGACAATGGGAAAATAGAATTAAAATAAAAGTAGATATCTTAAAAGTTTTAGATAAAAATAGATTTTCTATTATTTTTTTTATCATATTTACTAATACTTCCTATGAAAGTTCATCGGCTCTTTAAGATTATATTATAAGATCTGTTTTATATTACAAGTAACTAGTGTAATGAAAATAATAATTTAAAAATACTGGGTTTTGGGTATAATAATTCTAATCTGCACTCTATATGAAACTAGTAGTTGTAAGAGAAATATTTATTAAAAAAAAGTAAAAACGCTGGGATTTTGAATTACAACCCAGCGTTAGAATCTTTTACTTATATAAATCTGCTATTTTTTCTTTGTACTTTTCAGTAATCACATGCCTTTTTAATTTCATTAAATTTGTCATTTCATCTCCAACTTCAAATGGCTTTGCAATTAAAAAGAATGGTGTAACTTGCTCAAAAGATTTAAACCCATTTTTTGAACTGTTTAAGTCTTTGATTTCTTTTTTAAATAGATCAACTACTTTGGAATTAACAATTAAAGCCTTCTCATCTGTTTCTGGAATTCCGTTCTGAGAACACCAATCTTTTACTACAGTAAAATCAGGGACAATAATCGCTCCCAAATTCTTTTGGTCTTGCCCTATAACCATAACTTGGTGAACATATTTAGATTCAGAAATCTTGTTTTCAATTGGTGTTGGTTCTACGTTTTCACCACCGAGGAGAACTATTGTTTCTTTTGCCCTACCTGTGATCGTAACAGTATCTTTGAAATTAATCATACCTAAATCACCGGTATCCATCCAACCATCTTTCACTGCTTTACTGGTTGCTTCAGGATTTTTATAATATCCTTTCATTACTTGTGGGCCTTTTACAAAGATGATTCCTTTGACTCCACGGGGCCCTTCTATACTTCCATCAATGTCTACACTTGTGATTACATTTCCCGAAAAATCTCTCAATTGGATCATTGTATTGGGTGCAACGGGTCCAACTGAACCCATCACCATCTTATCCCAGGTTCTGCAGGAGATTACAGGGGCTGTCTCGGTCATGCCATAGCCTTCAATTACATTGAGCCCAATATCATTGAAAAAAGCATCCACATGTCTTTGGAGAGCTCCACCACCAGATACTGTAGCTTTGAGTTCGCCACCAGTTGCTTTTCGAATATTAGCAAGAACTACTATGTCGAGCAATTTATAAGGAATCAGTAAAAAAATTATTTGGAAAAAATAAATAATTCCCTTAACCAATGATGCCAATGGATTTCTGCCTACATAATCGACTTCTTTATTTGTAATGAACCTATATGCCTTATGAAAGTTCTTAGAGCAAAAATAAGCTGCATTGAACATTCCTTTTTCAAATCCTTTTGTTTGCTTTGGATCATTGAGTCTAGAATAGATCCCGGTATAAATACTTTCCCAAAGTCGTGGTGCAGATGCCATAAAGGTTGGTTTGCACTTTTGGAAATCGTCTTTCATGTCTCTCACATTTGTAAAGTAGGTTGCAGCACCAACGTAAATAGAACCATACATAAACACTCTCTCAAAGATATGCCAAACTGGAAGAATTGACATCATTCTTTCTTCAGCTCCTATGTCAATTACGGGTATTACATCTGTAAGCTGGAATAACATATTTTTATGAGTGAGCATTACACCTTTGGGTTGCCCTGTGGTTCCTGAGGTATAAATGAGAGTGAATAGGTCGGTATCTTTGATTTGTTTGATTCTTGCTTCTACTTTTTGAGAACCACTATCTCTTAAAGTCTTACCACGTTCTATTACATCTTTTAGCTTTAGAGCACCTTGTGCAACTGCCTTTGGATCCATAACAATTACAGTTTTTACATTGGGGAGTTTTGATTTGATACTGTTAAGTTTATCGAGCATCTTATCATGCTCTACAAAAACAATTTTAGACTCTGAATGATTTAAAATATATTCTAATTCAGACTCTGTGACGTCTGTACCTCTGGGGACGTCTGCCGCACCTACAGATAGAATACCACAATCAACTATAGGCCATTCTATACGATGATCGGCCATTATCCCAATATTATCTCTAGCATTTACACCCATGTTTATAAGTTCTTCCGCAAGAGCGATTCCATTCTCATGAATGAATTTAAAAGAAACAGGCTTGTAGCTTTTCTTTTCATCTTTTGAAAAAAAAGCAGGTTTTTCACCATATTTTTGTGCCGTTTCTTTGTATACCTCTGCAAGGTTATTTGCCATTTCCCTATCTCCTTTATTTCCTTTTTTTTACAAAAAATTTTTCACGAGTGATTGTATGATCAATATTTTTATTAACTAATTATTATTAAATTAAAATGTAATAAATTTTATAAACGAAAAATTACAACTGTAAACTAAAAATAATATTTAGTTTTTGTTTTTTGAGAATTAATTTTAGAATCTATCCTTATAAAAAATAATTCGGCTATTATTCATACATTTTTTCCTTCCTATAAATGCAATTAATAGATATTTTTGCAAGATAATTTTATAAACATTCTAAACTATTACAAATCGACTATACACATCGACAAAAAATTAAGTAAATAATAGAAGATTTTCTCTATATTCCTAATCTAATCAAAAATACTACTCCAAAAAGAAGTGAGTTCTAAAAGTTCTTTTTTTTATATTTAAGTTTGGCTAAAAATAAAAAAATTCCATTGAGAAAAGAGGTATCTCCTAGGATCATGTCTACGGAAGAACAATGACAATCAAGGAGAGAGAACTTCAATTATTAAATAGAATCCGTAATGGAGATAAATCTGCATATATAGAGTTAGTAAAACCCTATAGTGAGAGACTTCTGAGAAAAGCAAAATCTATGATGAAAAATGAAGATGATGCGGAAGATGTTGTCCAGGATTCACTTATTTCTGGGTATAAATCCATAGGTAATTTTCGTGCCGATTCGGGTGTTTACACATGGCTATATAGAATTGTCATCAATAAATCTAAAGATCTTCTATCCAAAAATAAAAATCGTGGGGAAAAACCCCTCTCTGAGACTGAATACCTAGTTTTAGACGAAAGAATGGGATATGAAAAAAAATTAGAACTTAATGACGAATCTAATTATCTAATTAAAAAGGTTAACTCTCTCGATGAAGTATACAAGGAGGTAATAGAATTAAGATATTTTGAAGAAATGTCTTATTCGGAAATTGCCTCTGTTTTAAATTGCAACATTGGAACGGTTAAAAGTAGGCTCTTTAAAGCCAAGGAACTATTAAAATACATGATTATGAAAGATGAAAAAGGAGAAAACAACAGTGCTTCTTAAAAAAATTTTAGACTGGTTTGACGAAATAAAAGGTGCAAAAATAGAAGGGACTGATAGAGAAGATCGTACAGTAGAATGTAGTCTTATCAGAAGTTTTTCTGAACTAAACCAAAAAGATTTAAAAAATCACAAGCTTTCAAATGACTTTCATACAAATTTACTCAAAGAGTTAAACGAGATAGAACCTGACCCACTTTCAATCGAAAACAAAATAAAAAATGCATTTGAAAAACCATCATTCTCCTACTCCCTTTCCTTCGCAGGATTGGTAATTCTTATTTCATTGATGTATACATCATTTCCAAATGGTCAACCAACTAAAATTGATAAGTTTGATCAGAATTTAGAAACAGCAATGTATGAAGATGATGATCTAGATGAACTAGATGTTTTGACCGATTTAAGAAAAGTTCAAGAAGATATTGATCTATTGCAGAAATTAGAAAGATACTATACAGTGCATGGAAATACCGAAAAAGCCGACAGAGTTCACTATAAATTAGAAACGATTTCCAGGTAATGATTTTTTATATATAAGTACTAACTTATTTTTATCCAGTAGATTGGATTTCAATTTACTGGTGTATAAAATTTGAAAAAGGATATACACCATTTTTTATATATAAATTACTTAACTTTGAATGTATTTTTATTAAGAAACAATTTATAAACTTAGTATCTAAACACATTCTTTGTGTTTCAAAATTAGCTTAACCCAGAGAAAAAAAAGCATGCCAGACAAAGAACCTCAATCAGCTCCTCAAACTTCTACAGGTACAAAATCAAATTCAGTTTTTATAAAATCTCCACAATCTCTCAATTCCTTTTCCTCAACTGCCAAAAGTATTTTAGATGAGCTGAGAGAAAAACACAAGGGATTAGAACAAAATGGGAACAAAAAGCTCCACCCTTTAGAATTTATTTGTTTGGATAAAATTGGAGAATTACTAAATAAATATAATAATCTGAGTGAACAGGCAAAATCTACACAGGCAATAGACCAAGCAATAGCAGTCATTCTTGACACAAAGGGAAATGGTAAGGAAAAGTATGCTTACCTTTATCCTTACCTGATGAAAAGTGCAAATAAAGTTACTTCAAAAATAGCTGTCATCTCCCCTCAAACCTCCAGTAATATTGATGTGACCCCTTATAAGGATGCTTGCTTTGAATTTTCCAAGCCAATGATTGATTTAATCCTTTCCAATAGATCAAAGAAGTCCAAAGATCTTGATGATAATAATCCTGGTTCATCTCTCTTTCAAAAAAATAAAAATGGATTGGATTGGCTTTACCCTGAACGATTTTCTTTAGAGTCAGAAATTACACTTTTGGTAAAATCGGGTTTTAAACCAAATACTTATATTCCCATAATTGAATTTATCAATGATTTTATAGAATATGGGAAAGTTAGAAATAACCTCGAGACAATTACCAATTCTTACCATATTATCATAGATGAGCTTCAAGTCAAAGAAGATGGATCCTATACAAAACAGCCAGAAATGGTAAACCATTACAGAGCCCAAGCGGATGGTCTTGAGAAATTTTCAATGATCTATCTAAACAAATTATGTGATGAAGGTGCTTCGGTATACCGGTCTAAAATCCAGGAATTCAAGACAACATTTATAGATGGAGCAGAATCTGGACGAAAGCAATCTAGAGAAAAAACAAAAGCACTAATCTCATTAGTCAAAGATTTTCCATTTCATTTGGCAAAATCAGAGCTGTCAAATTCTGTTCGAGAAACTTGTGATGAATCTACGAAAATATTAGAAAGCCTGATGAGTAAAATGGAAGGATTGATTGATCGAAAATATAAAAATATTGAAGACCAAATTATCAAAACTATCAATCGAAAAATCATAGACCATACCAAAAATAATATGACACTTATGGTCTTAGATATTGATAGGGAAGTCAATTCCAGTGGTATAAAAGAAGCAGATAAGCTCATTGATATAAAAGCAAAAGTTTCCAAAGATATCCTTAATAACTTTGGGAATAGAGAATCCACAGATGAGGAAGGAAAACTAATTACCTATGTGGTTGATCATTCCATCATGGCTAGTGTCTTACATAAATATGGAATGAACAATTCTCTCTCAGCTAAAGAAAAAGCAGAGTTTGAAATTGCTAAAAAAATAAATGAAGACCTCGTAGCATCCAAAAATAGAAGACTGAATTTAAATATCAAGCCTGATGTTGTTGAAAAAATGAACCAGGAGCTTGAACGAAAAGACTCAGAAACTGGAGAAAAAAAGAACCATTTTGAGTTCCTAAATGATCTTAACCCTGTAGCTGGGATCATTGCATTTATGGTGGTTGTACTTGTGAGCACTGTGATGTTTTTTTTAGAGAATGACATTTCACTTATCCTTATGGGATTTCCTGCAGGGATTATCCTTGGGTTCGTTGCAGCTAAATTTATCAAACCAAAAGGGGACAAAGAAGAACCTACCACTAAAAAACAGAGTGGAAAATCCGAAAATCCCGCAGATGTCAAGACAAGCCAGATAACCAAAGCAGCCTCCAAGATCATCTACCCCTCTTCTTTCAACAGTGTCACAGAAAAAGTTTATGACAAAGCATCTCTCAAGAAAAAAATTGAGGCAAATTTATTGGATATCAAAGGTGGAGCACCTCTGTTAAAAGATGAAGCAGATCCATCCAAAGTAGCGTCAGCTATTGAACATGCGATTTTGAATAATTCCGTGGTGATAGCTATTCCTGATAATTTAGTTCCAAAAAATAAGTCACCTCAATTGATTATCAGCAAAGCAGATTTCAAGACACCCACATTTAGAACCCAGCTCTCTGAAATTTATAGAGAAAATATGGAAAAGAACAAGATGAACAAAGAGCTAGTAGGTTATTTTAAATACTTAATCAATGTACTTGAAGTAGAATATCACAAATTTCTACCTAAAAAATGATACCCAAACAAAACTTTGGATATTATTCATCATCCATAGTGTGTTCTTTTGGTTCTTCATTTTTTCTCGAAAAAGTTTTGTAATTGTAAGTAAAGGATTTTCTTAATTCTTCTGGGCTTATGTTTTTCTCTTTTAGTTCTCTATCAAACATATCCCTTTTGGAGATGTAGTTGGGGCTGAGTGGAATTTCTATTTTAGCTGCTGTTTCTTTGTATTTCTCACTGGAGTACAAACTAAAACAATGCTTATTGATTCCAGATTGGTCTAAGAGAATACCCACCATAGTTAGCCCCATCCCAGCTCCCTCAGTGCTATCCCCATGCTCCATGAAAAAATCTATCAAACTAGAAAAGCTGGTAGCTTTGTGAAATTTATCGCGAATCCTAGCTTCTTCAGAGGGAAGGAGTGGGAAATTATTTTTAACCTTGATATTTAAAACATCTGGTGAGTAATAAAAAGTTGCCATAACGGGCAGGTCATGCTGGATGAAAATGGGCTTGAATTGGAGAATTTTATCTTCACGAAGATTTTCTTTGAACATGGAAAGACCTTTATCATGGTCTTCTGGTTTTTCGATATCTAATCCATTGCTCTTAAATAGAGCCCTTTTTACATTTGCCTTTGTTGCATTGATAACTAATTCCTTGGCTGAAGAATAGCAAATCTCCATTAGATCAATACGATTTGTTTTTTCTAAAATCGTAGAACAGATTAGTTTGAGAACCAATTCACCGTAATCACTGAGAACATAGGTTCTCATTGTAATGATTTTGTTTTCATTTACTGCTTTTTCAATGATCTCTTTAAGTTCTGATTCGGTTTTTCTCAATTGACTAGTCCAAGTATAGTTATTTTAAAAGAAACTACTACTCATATAAAATATGTCAATGATTTTTTATTAGACAAGGGAAAAGGATACTTTTTCATGTCCATAAAAGGGCTTCAAAGCTCATAAATATAGGAGAATCTATGAAAAAAATTACCAGCGTATTAGCAATGATCAGTTTAGCTATGTTACTAAACTTCTGTGCATCAACAACAGAAGAAGCAAAAGCTCCAGAAATGGCACCTGCAGCACCTGCAAAAGCTGCTGAACCTGCTAAAGCACCTGCAAAAAAATAAGCAGTTACAACACACTAAGCCGTAAACATACTTGTTTACGGCTTTTCCTTTGAATCCTCTCTACTTCACACTCCTTAAAAAACTTCCCAAATTCTGATTAAACCAATCCGGTCTCTCGCGGTGTACCCAATGATTTGCTTGGATTCTATTTATTTTTAAGTTTCTAGCTATTGAATCCGTGCCATCATATGCCTCTGGGGTAATTGCCAGGTCATCTTCTGGGATGAATACGGAAATTGGAATCTGGATGGGAACCCTGGGCAAGTGAGGGGCACCATTCTTAAAAATTTCTCTGTATAAGTTCACAGTATGGACTGTACAGGCTCTGATTTCCTCAGGAGTCAGTTTGTTCATGGAATCGGATTCGGGGAGTCCACTGTTCTTCATAAGAGCTGTCCATAGCTCAGATGTAAAATTCTCCCAAACATATTCAGGAATAAAAGGAAATTGGAAGAGAAGTATATAATAAGACTTCAAAACTTGTTGGAATCCCTCAAAAATGGACTCAGGCTGGAATGCCAAAAGTTTTCCAAAGATATTTTTATAAAATAACATAGGATGAGGACAGGACACTGCACTAAAAGAGAGAACTCGTTTTTGATTTTCTGGCAATGAGATATAACTCCAAAAGATAATACTACCCCAATCATGTCCTACAAGATGCACTTTGCCACTTTTCCCTACGAGTTCATCTATCACCCGATCTGTGTCTCGAATCAATTCACTCATTCGGTAAGATCTTTGTTCGGCGGGGACACTTGATTTGCCAGCTCCCCGTAAATCAAAAGCAGCAACCCTATAATTTTTAGAAAAATGATCCAATTGCTTTTCCCAAGAATGGTGTGTATCTGGGTAACCATGTAAAAAAATTATTGTCTCAGCATCTTTTGATGGAAGAGAGGATTGAAGTAAATATAAATTGGTCCCCTCGCTAGATGCCACTAATCTTGATTCCATTTTATTCTCCTATTTTACTATTTCAGCAAGAATCACTGTAATATTGTCAACTCCACCATTGTAATTGGCTGTTTCAATTAGATTCTTTATGGTCTCTTTCTCTCTGCTTGTTTCCAAGATAGATTGTATTTCTAGGTCACTCAGCATCCCAGAAAGACCATCACTGCACAACAAGAGCTTATCCCCTATTTTCAAATTGACTCTGTACTCAATTGGATTGAGATCGTCGGCAGCTCCAATTGCTTGTGTGACGGCATTCTTTTGTGGGTGGAATTGTGCTTGTTCGGATGTGATCATTCTCAACTTCAAAAGTTCAGTGACCAAATTTTGATCTTCTGTGATTTGTTTGAGCTCTTTGTCCCTATGTAGATAGAGCCTTGTATCTCCTATTTGGGTTATGAAGGCTATTTTTTTAGAGAGATAGGCATATGTGGCGACAGAACCCATGCCTATCCAATCGGGGTTTTTCTTGGTGATCCGTTTGCATTCTTCAGTGGCAAGTTTTATGGATTCAAAGGAGATTTCATCCGGTTCTGATCCATTTCTATTTTCAAGAGATACACGCCTGGCAGTTTCTATGACGATTTCAGAAGCTTTTTCACCTGCTGCTGCCCCGCCCATTCCATCCGCTACAACTAAAAAAATCCCCGAATTTAAAAATCGGGGGTCTTCAATATCACCCTCTTTTTTTTTCCCAATGTCTAGAATCAGAAAATTATCTTCATTGTTTTCTCGGATTTTTCCTTTGTCTGTCATTCCATAAGCTATAATTTTCATTTTATAAACCCAAAGCTTTGGAACAGAAACAAAATTCTTATGTTAAACATCGCATTTACTCTCAGAAAGTAAAATTATTTTAACAAGTAATTTATGGAAAGAAATTAAAAATTTAGACTAATTCCCTTGAAACAATTTTAGCCAGAAGATTTTGTGAGTGTTATGACAAATCCAAATCCCAAAGAAAGATGGGCATCCAGATTGGGGCTTATCCTAGTTGTTGCATCGAGTGCCATTGGTCTAGGCAACTTTTTACGATTTCCAGGGCAAGTAGCCAAAAATGGAGGGGGAGCCTTCATGATTCCCTACCTGATTAGCTTTTTACTCTTGGGCATCCCCGTTTGCCTTTCAGAGTGGATCATGGGAAGAATGGGAGGAAAGAATGGGCATAGTTCTGTGAGTATTTTTAGAACTCTACTTGGTGATGGAATGCTCGCGAAAATTTCTGCAACAATTGCAATCATTATACCCACATTAATTTATGTTTACTATGTATATATAGAAGCTTGGTGTTTGTCGTACTCAATTGATTTTTTAATAGGAAATATTGATATCAATCCTCAAAATATAAATCCAGATTCTGATGACTCCTCTGCAATTGTAAAAAGTTCCACAGAATATTTCTTGCAACTAACGGGCGCCCAAACACTGGGAGGAGCCTTACAAACAAAAATAATTCCATATACAATTTTGTGTTACGTTCTGAACTTTTTAGTCGTGTATCGTGGATTGTCAAAGGGATTGGAAAAACTTGCAAAGATTTCTGTTCCCATTATGATCATCTCCTCTATCTTGGTTCTCTCTAGAGTTTTGTCACTAAAAGGAATATCTCAGGGATTGGGTTTTATGTGGAATCCCGATTGGTCATCTCTATTGAGAGCGGAAGTTTGGGTGGCTGCAGCAGGGCAAATTTTCTTTTCGCTCTCTGTTGGTTTTGGAATTGTACTCATATTTACAAGCTATTTAACAGAAAAAGATGATGTAACACTTTCAGGTATTACAGCTGCCTCTTTAAACGAAATGATAGAAGTATCTTTTGGTGGAATGATTACAATCCCCGTAGGGTTTTTATTTTTAGGGATGAGTGTGGCAAGCTTTGGTGTATTTGGCATGGGATTTATTGCTCTACCGTCCGTATTTTCTCTGATGCCCGCAGGTAGACTCTTTGGAATGGTATGGTTTTTAATTCTTTTTTTTGCTGCTCTCACATCCTCTGTGACCATGCTACAACCCGCTTTAAACTTTTTGGAAGAAGGGTTTCATATCAAACGAAAAAACTCAGTGAGTATACTCGCTACATCTACGTTTTTACTTACCATGGGAATTGTGTACTTCAATTTAGATTTTACTGCTTTAGATGTCACTGATTTTTGGGTTGGTACAATTAGTATTTATATATTAGCAACCATACAGGTGATTATTTATGGCTGGAAGATTGGTCCAGAGGTTGCAAGATTAGAATCAGAAAAAGGTAGTTTGTTAAGGCTTCCAAAAATTTTTGATTTTACTATAAAATATGTTACACCTTCTTTTTTATTAATAATTTTTATAGTATTTGTAAAACAAAGTTTCTTTGAATATGTAAATAAAATGAATCCCAGTTTTATGGCTGAAAATGCAAAAAACATGGGCTTGGATATAAATATTGCGATTGATAAAGCAAAAATATCATTAGGTGTATTTATACTTTTGATAGTTATATTTATAATTACATATTTTTTAGTAAATCTATCAATTAAAAAAAATATGGGTAGGGAAAAATGGAACTAAATTTTCAAGGAATGATTATAATGATTATATCTATTAGCAGTACAGTTTTTCTCTGTTTATTTTGTATTGCAAAGCTTCTAAAAAAAAATGATAAATAGATATTGTCAAGATTTGTAAATTAAAAAATTTGACCTGCAAACAAAGGACATTTGCAGGTCGGAGATTGTCGGGTTAGAAACTTGGATAAGAAACTGTATACCATTCCTGAACAATGATTCCAGCTGATAAATCACATGATTTAAAGAAATTTGTGTATGCAACTCTTGCATCCCCTACTCTATTTTGGGGCATATTGCAATAAGTTGTATTTACCTTTCCACTTACACATGTTATCAAAGTAGCATACTCAGCTTCTGTTTTTAGTTTTGTATTCTCACACATATTTGCAGGATTGAATTGGTTTTGAAATCCATCCCCTATGCATTGATTCATGATTTCTACAGAGAGCTTACACTTTTGTTTTGTTGCTGAATCAGCCTCAAGAAGTGAGAGTGCATAGGAATTTAATGCTGTTTTATCACCTGCTCCAGAACCCTGACTACAGTTCCAAATTTGTAGGATCATAATTATAAGTATTGAGATTTTAATTTTTTGTAACATTGTTTTCTCCTTAAAATTTAGCTACTATGCCAATGATAATACCATTTTGAGCATGTGCGGGTTTTCCTGATGTATCCAAAAATTGGTTTCCTAGACCCCAATCCCTTCTCAAATCAACTTTTATCAAAAGATTTTCTGTGTAATTGTAGGTTGGTGTTAGTGTAAAAGTTCTTATCTGTCCTAATGAGGAAGCAGACCTTAATCCGTAATTATCCTTAGCTAAGAGATCATATCTGTCTCGAGGTGTTACAGCAAAGAGTGGTGAATTGACAACCAAAGATCCACCATATCTGGAATCATCAATGTTTTCATAACGAATTGCCGTTGCAAATTTATCAGTGAATTGGTATTTTAACCATAGACCGTATGTATTATAAATTTTTAGAGTATCTCTATTGTCACCCCTTAGGTATACATCTTTAGTACCATCTCTATTTGTATCCAGTCCAAGAAGTTTGTTATCACCAAGTAAATATCCGTATGCTGAGTTTATGGTTTCCCCTTTTCTTTGACCAAATGTCCAATCCAATAAAACTGTTAGCTTAGATGTTGGGTTGAAGATAAATGACATGTGATTGATAAACCAATTGTCCTGTCTAAATGAACTTGATCTATTTGGGATAGAATATCCTGGTGTTCCAAGAGTTGTAGAATTTGCATTGTAGTACGCTTGGGCATATGTATCCAAATCTGTAGGACGGGCTCTGAGGTTATCATCCCCGTAGAGAGTGTTCCATACCCATGTAAACTTTGGATTGATCTCACCTTTGAGCTGTGTGCCAACGGTTTTATTAGCATTTGGTCCATCGACATACGCATGTTGGCTAGTGCTTGTGAGAGTAGCAGAAGGATTTGCTGTGGTAAGCCCTGCATCTCCATATGGTAAGAGTCCCTGTGCTCCAAACTGCTGACCGATATTTCCCGAACCTCCTGTATAACCAGTTCCCATTGCACTATTGTAAAGATAGAGACCTGTGCTCCACTTATCATTGATGGTATAGGTAGCCCTCGCTCCTGTGTGGATAAAAGGGATTGTATTGAAGAATATATACCCTATTGTGTAACTCATATTGTCTTTTGAGTCGAGAACTTCGTTCCCTATGTGGGTTGCCATTTTACCCACGTCCACAACCAATCCCTTTCCTACTGGAAAGAACATAGATATATAGCCCTGTTGTAATAGCTGCATATTATGAATGGAATTGGTAGTTTGGTATGGTCTTTCTTGGTACATAAGATTTTGACCATTTTGTAAATCCATCCTAAAGCCCCAAGGACTCACCCGATCGGGTACTTTTTCAATTGATAACTTCACTGCATTTACTGCAAATTGTTTATTGTATGTATGGAAAGTTCCAGCAGTGTCTTGTGTTCCACCCTGCCTGTTGTTCATAGTATAATTGTAATATACATCCACATAGCCTGACATGTTTACGGTGTCGTACCATTTATTTTCAGGTGTCTTTTCTTCATCCTTTCCTTTGACAATTTTATCATCTCCTGAAATTCCAGTTGCAGAGATGAAGAGTACTAAGAGTGCTGAGGTTATTATCTTTCTGATCATTTCCATAGCTCCTTCCTTTTTTATATATGAGAAGCTATTGCAATAAGCGTACCAGAATTTTAAATTTTTGATTTAGTTTATTTTTTATGCTTATTCCTTTAATTTGAACAGGAGGCCGTCTAAGATATTGATCTATTTATAGACATTCCAAGAAATAATTGTAATTTATTTATCATTATGCTTAAATTTTAATCAATCAGATTCCATGTTTCTATGGAGTAGAAGGGATCTGGGTGAAAAAATATTTTAGTAGGTTTTTTTTTAGCGAATCTCAATATATTTTAAACTTTTTCAATATAATTGAGCTAAAAATGAGTTTGCATTCTCAATGAGTGGATAGTTGTTTATCTTGGTATAATTTGCAAATTCTAGATGATGATAATAAATTGTCTTATAATTTGAATTTTTATTTTAATAATTTATATCTTATTTCATTTGGGAGTGAAATAAGATATAACCAAATTATAGAATTTATTTTTTTAAATCTGAGGAACCTCTTCCTCTTTTTCCTTTACTAGTTGAATGTATAAAGAAGGAAGTACGGTTAACATCAATATCAACCCAGATGTAAGCCCTCCAACAATTACTGTTGCCAGTGGTCTTTGGACATCAGATCCTACCCCTTTACCGAACATAGCAGGAATTAGTCCAAGAAGAGCCAATAACATAGTCATTAAAAGGGGTCTAAGTTGTATTTGTGCACCTTTAAGTGCGGCCTCTCTTATTGAGATACCTTCATGTGATTCTCTGACATGATTCACTCGAGATACGAATAATACCCCTGAAATAGTAGCCACACCAAAAAGGGATATAAATCCAATACCAGCAGATACATTAAAATAATATCCCCTAATCATCAATGCTACCATTCCTCCAATTAAAGAAAAAGGTAAGCATGCCATTGCTACCATTACATATCGAATATTATAATAAAGTAAATAGAGTACACCAAAAATAATTGCTATTGTTAAGGGTATTACAATCGCCAATTGTTTTCCAACCCTACTTAAGTTTTCAAACTGACCGCCCCATTTTATAAAGTATCCAGGGGGAAATTTAACTTTTTCAGCAACCCTCTTTTGAGCTTCTGCCACAAAACCACCCTGATCCCGTCCCCGAATATTCGTTCTGACTGTTATGTTTCTTCTACTTTCCTGCCTAAATATTAGGGTAGGACCTTCTATTAAGCTAATTTCAGCGAGTTGGGCTAGTGGGATTCTCTCTCCCTTAGGGGAAATGACTGGAATATCCTCAATAGATTTAATGGATGCTCTGTAATCAGCAGAATATCGCACTACAATTCCAAATCTCCAGGGTCCTTCATAGAGAGTTGAAATACGAGAAGCTCCAATTGCCGCTTCTATTACTTGCTGAATTTCTGAAACATTTAATCCATATCTAGCGGCAACTTCCCGCCTAATATTTATTGTGAGTTGAGCCTGCTCTCCCTCCTGTTCAATCCCATACTCACTGGCACCGGGGATTTCTTTGATAATTACCAGGATTTCTTCTGCTAATTTCCTCATAATTTTTAAATCATCGCCCACTACAAAGATAGCTAAATCAGCAATTGTCCCCATGATAGCTTCGCTTAAATTATCCATAATTGGCTGAGAAAAGCTAAATCGAACTCCAGGAAAATTTGACTCCATATCATTTCTAAGACGTAATAATAATTGTTGCTTTGATATTTTTTCTTCCCATTTATTATAATCTCTTAGACCTATAAATACTTCTAATCTGTTAGGTCCAAGTGGATCAGTTCCATCATCGTTTCTACCCAATTGAGAAAGTATCACATCTACAGGTTGATTTTTAGCTATTAATTTTCTCATTAATATGAGATACTTTCTTGCTTCTTGTAAGTGAACTCCAACAGGAAAGAAAGCTCTCATAGTGAAACCACCCTCATCTAATTCTGGGAGAAATTCAGTTCCAATTGCTTTTATTCCAATCCCACTAATAAATATTACAATGGCAAATGCAACAGTTACTGTTTTCTTTGAATTGTTAATAAACATTGGAATAAACTTTGTATATTTAACTGTGAGCCATTCTACTATTGGATTATGCCATTCAATGTGTTCAAGGTCACCAGCTTCAAATCTCTTTTTATATACAATTGTCATAAGTACGGGAACTAAAGTAAGTGCAAGGAGCATGGATCCACCAATAGCGTAAGACAAAGTAAATGCCATCGGAGAAAATAATCTTCCTTCAATCCTCTGGAAAGTAAATATAGGCAAATATGCTAAAATGATAATACTAATTGAAAAGAAGATTTCTTTTCCAACTTCAGATGCTGAGTGAAGAGTAAAAGAATCGATACCCATTATCCTTTCTTGAGGCTCTGAATCTCTATATCTCCTCATTAAATTTTCTACAATTACCACTGAACCATCTACAATAATACCAAAGTCAATAGCTCCTAATGATAAGAGATTTGCAGTAACTCCAGTTAATTTCATAATAACAAAAGCAAATAACATTGATAAAGGTATTGTTAAAGCCACAATCAGTGCCGCTTCAAAGCTACCCATAAAAAATATCAATACTAATAGTACTATTGCAATACCTTCCATTAGTGTAAAACCAATAGTTCTTAGAGTATAATTTACTAAGTCTCCTCTGTCATACGAATTTCTAAGCCTTACGCCTTTAGGTAAATATTTTTCATTTATTTCAGCGACTTTATCTCGAATTTTTTGACCCATTTCTTCTGTGTCACCCCAACGTCTCATTGCGACTAAACCCTGAACGCTGGAATCTACATCAATATCCCCGAGACCATCTTTATAATCCTGAAAAGTATATCCCAAAGCTCCTGTTGGAAGAGAGGGAAACTCTTCTACAGTGCCAATGTCTCTAACGAATATTGGAACCCCATTATTTTCTTTTAAAACAATTGTTTCGATATCCTTAATAGTTCGTATTGCACCTAGACTTCGTATAGGAAAACCAATCTCCCCTTGCCTTAAAATATTACCGCCAGTATTTAGATTATTAGCTTGGATTGAATCTATAACGTTTGATAATTTTAATTTGTATTGAATTAACTTTTCAGGATCAGTAATTACATGATACTGTTTCATAAGTCCACCAAATGTAATCACATCTGCAATACCGGGAATACCGAGTAGCTTGGGCATAATGACCCAGTCTTGCAAGGTTCTAAGCTCCATAGCGGTATGGTTTTCTGTTGATTCTACCACATAACGATAAATTTCACCCACTGGAGAGCTCAAAGGACCAAGCTGAGGCTCAACTCCAGGTGGAATATCTGCTTCCCTAACTTTTTCTAAAAGACGGGTTCTCGCAAAATAGTCATCGGTGCCTTCTTCAAAAACAAATTGGAATACTACTAAACCATTGATTGTTCTTGAACGTCTTACAATTACTTTAGGTATTGCATTTAAAATCCTTTCTATCGGAAGAGTTACCCTTTCTTCCACTTCTCCTGCCGCCCTACCTGGAAATTTGGCGATCATTCTCACCTGTGTATCGGCTATATCAGAATAGGCTTCTTTTCTTAGATTAAACCAAGCTATTGTTCCAAAGACAAAGATTACGATACCAAAAATAATTGTTACGGCTTTATTCTTTATAGATAATTCAATAAGTTTGTTTATCATTATTTATCCTTTCTTCCAAAATCAAAGAGATACCCCACTTGTAGGAGTAGTTGTGGATTTCTATAGTCCCCTTTTCCAACCCCCATCCCTAACTGAACCCAAAATCCATCCAAATAAAAGTCAAAAGCCCCACCAATATAATTCTGACTAAAATTGGCTTCTTGTCTTGTTCTATAGACGTAGTCTAATACCAATGCTAAATCGGGGTTTGTTGAGGCTATGTTTGCCCGTATGAGCTGATCGGTATAGGTAGTAGGTTGGTTTTGGTAGCCCGGAAAATCAAATCTACTGTAATTATTTTGCCCTCCCGCTGTACTTTGCGGATCAAAGGGATTGACATGAAAAGCTCCAGCTACGAGAGAAAATCCATAAATTACATGGGCTGTTTTATAAATTGAATATCCCAAATCTACCTGAAATCCATTCCAATTTGGTTTGTAGTACATTCCTGAGCCCCTAACCACAAATCGATCAAAATAATAACCTGCATTGAGATTGATACTACCTGGACTACCCGCAGATGCTCCCAATACTAAAAATTTTTCTTCCCTGCCATTTTTTATAAAATCGGGCTCTGTTTTTTTTCCTGCTCTCTCGGATTTATAAAAATTATCTCTTTTTTCATCTATATAATTTTTATTTCCATTTAGATACTCTTTATTAGATTCTTCATTGTTCTGGGAATAAATTGAAAATTGTACAACATATAAATAAATAAAAAATAAGATAGAAAATTTTTGTTTATTATAAAGATTTGAATTTTTCTTTATTGTATTACTCATTTTAATAACCGACACTCAATCCTTTCAAGAGGATTGTTCCGGAAATTACCACTTCTTCATTCCATGTCAATCCACTCACTACTTCTACCTTTTCACGATCGGAATTTCCAAGTATTACAATTTTTTTCTCAAATATTCCTTCCTCTTTCTTTACAAATATATAAGCCTGACCTTCACTCATAAATATAGATGTAAGAGGTATCACAAAAGAAGAGCCCATAGCTTCCCCAAATTCTACGTGAGCGAACATTCCCGGCTTAAAGTGGTTTTCCTTATTAGGCATAGAAATTCTAACTTTCACAGTTCTTGTAGTCGGATCTACGTTATCCCCAACAGCCTCTGATACCCCATACAATTCAAGTTCAGGAAAGGAAGTGAGCTTAATTCTGACCTTTCTTCCTTTTTCCATCACATTCAAATCGCCTTCTGGAACATCACATATAAGCCATACCACATTGTCCCGTACTCTATCGAGTTCTACAGGATTGAAACCGAGGGCTCTTAACTTTCCCTCTGTTTCTGCTAATTCAGCTTGGGAATTACTGGCTTCTGTTTCAATTTCAATGATATCTTTCTCAGTAGCTACTTGGTTAACATACATGTCCTTCAATCGTTTTAAGTTTTTAGAGGATCGTGTTACAGCGTTTCTACTGTGTACATATTCTGCATATAAACTATTCAATTCTGGAGATTCAAATAGCACAATTTTACTTCCTCCCGCTAAGGAAGATGTAATACTTGCAATGATTCTGGCCGGGGCTCCCACTGTTATAAAATTGGAACCTTTCTCAATTTTAGCAGTTTTGATTCTATCCACACCCACACTTCCAACCGGAAATTTTACTATTTTTCCGCCTTCCAAGATTTCAGGTTTTACAAAAGCATATTTTTTTTCTTCTTCTTTGGTCTTATGCTTGGAATAAAAAATATCAGCACCAATTAAAACTATAACTACAGCAATGATGTAGTACTTTTTTGATTTAACAAATTCTAAGATTTTATTTATTTTTTCGTTT
>Ga0209550_10000051_pt1 | contig 82551 bp, 75 predicted proteins | sample LauGreSuBDMM15SN_2_FD_187567 | JGI IMG/M metagenome (GOLD analysis project Ga0209550, IMG submission 187567) | Freshwater lake microbial communities from Lake Michigan, USA - Su13.BD.MM15.SN (SPAdes) (version 5) | ecosystem: Environmental > Aquatic > Freshwater > Lake | place: Lake Michigan... | reverse complement strand
GGCAAAGATTCGCTTGCAGGCAAGCTCCTACAAAGACATGAAATTTCGAATTTGTAGGGGCCAGCCTGCTGGCGAATGGTGGCGCTCAACGTGACTTGCCGCAGGCAAAGATTCGCTGGCAGGCAATCTCCTACAAAGACAAGATGGCTTTTCCCCTGTAGGAGCTGGCCTGCCAGCGAATGTTCGCCTGCGGTGATGCACGTTCATTGGCACGGTTCGCCAGCAGGCTGGCTCCTACAAAGACTGGAGAGACCGAAATCTGTGTCGCGCCCTGGGCTACTGTGCCAAGGCTTCCATGCGGGCGCGCAAAGCAGGCATGGCGGCCAGCATGGCGGTGCGGCCGGACTCTATGGCTCTTTGGCGGGCGGAAAAATCGGCGCTGCGCAAACCCACGAGTGAAGGCCGCACCACCAAGTCGGCTTGCTTGAGCTCGTGTTGGTTGATGCTCTTGCCCATGATGTTAAAAGTTTGCAAAAGAATTTGAAAGGTTCCCTCTGCCGCCTGGCCCTCGGGCGCGTCAGAAATGTCCACGGCAATCACCAACTCGGCCCCCATTTGCCGCGCAAACTGCACGGGAACCGGCGCCACCAAGCCGCCGTCGACGTAGTCGCGGCCGCTGATGCGCACCGGCTGAAACACGCCAGGCACGGCGCTGGACGCGCGCACGGCGGTGCCGGTGTCACCCCGGCGGAACAGCACCGCCTGGCCATTGCCCAAGTCGGCGGCCACCACGCCAAAGGGAATTCGCATGTCTTCAAGCAGGCGGCCGCCCACCGCCTCGTTGACATAGCGGGCCAGCGCCTCGCCTCGGAACAGCCCCCGGTTGACGATGGGCACCATCCAATCGGTCAGGGCCACCTCCTCAATTTGAAGGGCGGCTTGCTGCAGCTGCACGCCGGTTTTGCCGCTGGCGTAAAGCGCGCCCACCACGCTGCCTGCCGAGGTGCCGACCACGTAGCTTGGGCGCAAGCCTGCTTCCTCCAACACCGCGATCACACCCACATGGGCAAAGCCTTTGGCGGCCCCACCGCCCAAAGCCAAACCGAGACGGGGCGGGCGCTTGGCCACCGTTTCCGCAGGAGCAGGTGCGGGCGAGGCCCCCGTCGGCACGCTGGACGGGGTGGCGCAGCCGGCGAGCAAGGCCAGCATGGCCATGAAAGACCATCCTGCAAGCCCCCACAAACGGCTGGCGACGACCGCACGGACACCTTCTGCCACCCATGAAATTTGGCTTTCATGGTTATTACGAATAATTCGCGTTTGCATTAGACTCACTTCAAGCAACCTTGTAAAAACCCACATCACCATGCACCACTCCCTGCCCACGCCTTTGACGCACGCCATCTTGGGCGCGGTTTTGCTCAGCCTGTCTGGTCTCAGCGTGGCCCAGGACAAAACCCTCAACCTGTATTCTGCCCGCCACTACCAAACGGACGAGGCGCTTTACGCCAACTTCACCCAAGCCACGGGCATCAAGATCAACCGGGTGGACGCCGACGACGCGGGCATCCTGGCCCGCCTCAAGGCCGAGGGCGCGGCCTCACCGGCCGATGTGATTTTGCTGGTCGATGCCGCCAGGCTCGGCAAAGGCGAGGCGGACGGTTTGTTCCGATCCATCAAGTCGGCCGCACTCGAGGCGGCCATTCCGGCCTCCCTGCGCGCTCAGCCCACGGCTGACGGCACCAGCTGGTTTGGGTTTTCAACCCGCGCCCGCGTGGTGGTTTATGACAAGCTCAAGGTCAAAAAAGAGGATGTGGACACCTACGAGGAACTGGCCGAGCCCAAAAACAAGGGGCTGTTGTGCACCCGCTCGGGCTCACACCCCTATAACCTGTCACTGTTTGGCTCGCAAATGGAGCACATGGGCGAGGCCAAGACCGAGGCCTGGCTCAAAGGCCTGGTGGCCAACATGGCCCGCTCACCCAAGGGCGGCGACACTGACCAGATCAAGGCCGTGGCCAGCGGCGAATGCGGCGTGGCCCTGAGCAACACCTACTACATTGCCCGCCTGATGCGCTCGACCGCCCCAGAGGACAAAGCCGTGATGGACAAAGTGGGCGTGGTGTTCCCCAACCAGCAGTCCTGGGGCACGCACCTGAACATTGCGGGTGCGGCCGTGGCCAAACACGCCAAAAACGTGGCCGCAGCCACCCAGTTTTTGGAGTACTTGGCCAAGCCTGAAGCACAAAACTACTTTGCCAACGGCAACAACGAGTGGCCGGTGGTGGCTTCGGTCAAGCTGAGCAACCCCGCCTTGCAAGCCATGTCGGGAGGGGCTTTCAAGGCCGAAACCGTGCCAGTGTCCAAGGTGGCCGCCAACCAAGCGCGCGTGCAACAAATGCTGGACCGGGTGGGTTACAAATAAATCTGTTGGCCCGCTCTGCCTTACAGCCGCGCTCAGCACGGGCTGATGCAAGCATCCGGGCATTGGAGTGGGCCAGACTTGAGGCGATAATTGAGAATTGACGTTACGTCAACGTCAACCGGTTTTTCCACCCCCCAATCACCACAAAGGATTATTCACATGGACATCGCAGGCAAGGTATTCATCGTCACAGGCGGCGCCTCCGGGCTGGGCGAAGGCACGGCACGCATGCTGGCCGCAATGAGTGGCCATGTGGTGATCGCCGACATGCAGGCCGACAAGGGCGAGGCCATTGCCATGGAGTTGGGCGGCGCCTTTCTCAAGTGCGACGTCAGCCAAGAGGCCGACGCCCAAGCCGTGGTGGCCAAAGCGGTTTCCATGGGTAAGTTCATGGGCTTGGTCAACTGCGCAGGCATTGCGCCGGCTGAAAAAACCGTAGGCAAAACAGGTGCGCACTCTCTGGCCGTGTTCAGCAAAGTGATACAGGTCAACCTGATAGGCACCTTCAACATGATCCGCCTGGCCGCCGAGGCCATGAGCAAGAATGAGCCCGAGGCCACAGGCGAGCGCGGCGCCATCATCAACACCGCCTCCGTGGCCGCCTACGACGGCCAGATTGGCCAGGCCGCCTACAGCGCCTCCAAAGGCGGCGTGGTCGGCATGACCCTGCCCATTGCCCGCGACCTGTCCCGCAACGGCATTCGCGTGATGACGATTGCCCCAGGCATTTTTGGCACGCCCATGATGTTTGGCATGCCCAAGGAGGTGCAAGACGCGCTGGCCGCGGCCGTGCCCTTCCCCTCGCGCTTAGGCACGCCGGACGACTACGCCAAACTGGCCCGCCACATTTTTGAAAACGACATGCTCAATGGCGAGGTGATTCGCCTGGATGGCGCCATTCGCCTGGCACCGCGTTAAGCCATGGCTTGAATTTGAGCTCCCAAACAGGCCCTGCGGGGCCTGTTTTGATGGGTGGGCCAACACCACACCATTTCCAACGATGAGCGCTCAAAAATAAGAAAACAAAGACAGCGCCCAGTGCTGGCCGCTGCGCTCAACAGTGCGCGCACCTTTGACCTTGAAACTTTCATCGACCAGTTTCAAACTGATGCCGCCACTGGCTCCCCGACCAGGTCCGGATTCAATCAAAGGCGCCAGCATGTACTGCACCTCTGCAATTCCCCCTGGCGAGGCCTGCAATTCGTTGCTCCCCAGGTAAGCCGTGTCGCCGTCAGACTTGAATTTGGCACTCAAGGCATAACGCAGGCCTGCACCCACGCGCCAATCGTCGTTGATGGCGTAGTGGACCATCGCCTCCAGCGGAATGCGGGAGTACTTGAAATTGAAGTTCGATCCGTTTGTTTTGTCAAAGTGAAAGCCCACTGCCGCTTGTGCAGACCACGTGTTGGACCACTGGTACTGCAGACCCAGCATGGCTTGCAAACCCTGACCGGCCCGCAAAGTAAAGTCTTTGCCGGTGGTGGTGTATTTGCCAGACACCAACACATCACCCCCCATGGAACCGCCAAAGGACACAAAGGTGGTTCGCTTGGCTTGACTGTCTTGCGCCGCAGCAGACACGGACAGACTGAGCAAGGCCAAGGAATAAAACAAAGCAGATATTTTTGTCATGATTCAGTTCTCTATATGGGATGTTGATAGGTAATGCTTCAGCGGATCATGACGCTGAGCTGCGATTGAGCTGGAATCGTGATGCCGCGCCGGGTGAAGGTAAAAATATCCACCACGCTGGTTTCAAAAAAATAGGTATGTGTGCCAGTCGCCCAGGTTTTGACTTGCGCCGAGCGGGGTGGGCGGTATTTTTTCAACGCGCTCAGATCGAGTCCGGCCAGGGTGTAACCCTCATCGACTTTGGTGGGAAAGCTGAATCTCGAGGACGGTGCAGAAGCATTGCTCAAGCCAAAAACCGTCAGACCAAACTGGTTGAAAGCCTCATACACCCCTTGACCGCCATTCTTTTTAATGACGGTGTCCAGGCAAGTCCAACCATCGGTAATTTTGAAACAGTCTTTCATGATGCCCTTGTAAATACCCAGGCCATATTGCCGACTGAGATAAGCACCAAATGAAGACGCCATGCTGTAGTAGGGCGAGGCTTTTTCTATCTCGGCCCACTCCAACAAACTAAAGCCACCGCCGGTATTGAGATACGCTGGCAAACGATTGCTGAGGCTGGGTTGGTAAGGGCCATCGCCCTCTAGGTTTCTGACCAAGGCTGGACTTAAAATGTCCTCGCTCATTTCTGCAACCATTTCATTGAGCCATGTGTCGTGTTTGGGCGCATTGTTCAACACCGAGCGTTCATGCCAATACACCATGTGGGTCAGTTCATGAATCAACAAGGACAAGGTGTAGGGCAAATTCTTACTCAAGGTATTTGCATTCACAAAGAACACCAGGGCCTCATTGCTGCTGGGAAGGCTTAACTTTAAATAAGAATTTCCGGCATAAAAATAACCACCCCAAGCTGTTTTATCGTCCACGCTAAGAACCACAATGTTGATATCCAACATTGCGGCGCTGGTTTCCTTGATCAATAAACCATTAGAGATGGGACTCCAAACATCACCAATCAGGCGACTCATGCGTGAGACAGCCCCAGCGCTGCCGCACATGGTTTTTTCAAACGCGGCAATGGTTTTTTTATCCAACTTGTCTGCCGAATCCTCATCCGCCCAGGTCACCACTTTGCGGCCCGTGCCAGCCAGGCAAGCAGATCGGCGTGTGGTGGTGTAATCTTTGGCATCGTCCGATTCAGTGTCTGTCCACACTCGTTCTAGAGCACTAGAGGCGCTCGCCGTGCCTGCAGCAGAAGGCGCAGTGGAAGGCCCCACCACCAAAGATGTCGCCTTGCCAGATTGCAAACGGGTCCACAAATCCGCTTCTTTTTTGCCCCCCTGCAGTCGCCAGATGTCCTGACTTTCCGACAGCGGATCTTGCGCTGAGAGTTCGGGCTGGGTGGATGTGCTGGAAATGGTTTTGCCCAGCGATCCGTCCTGCGCCAAGGCCTGACCCGCTGCGGGAAGTGCGTTGACGGCCGAGCTGTAACCGTTACCAAAGACATAGGACAACTCTTGACCCGCCGCCAAATTAGAAAAATTCAGGTCAATGGTGACGGGCTCGTTGCTGGTATTTTGATAAGTCCAAACCTGAGCGGATTTGTTGATATAACTGCTGACTGCGCCTGCCGCACAAGCACTGCCTTGACAAGTGACGCGGATGTCTGAAGGATTGGTGTTATCGCCTCCTCCACCGCAAGCCACCAGAAAAACACTTATAAAAATTGAAATTTGTAATTTTACGAGTTTAAACATGTGTTTATGAATAGTTTGACCTCACACCCCAAGTAATTTATCAATACCATAAAATAAAAGAATCCTCATGGCAATGTGGTGCATTTAAATTTAATCACAAAATATGAACAAACGAGACAATGAATTACTTGAATTTACAAATAATCAACAAGGCTTCAAACCATTCACCGCCGAGCGCCACATATCTGCAGGGGTCAATGCATGGATGGCGTCTGTGGCCACATGGCGCTTGCAACTGACATTCCACCGTGCCAGAGTCAAAGCGGGCGTCCTGCTGGCCCTGGGCCTGCTGAACGGATGTGCAAGTCATCAGCCGACACCTTCTGCGGGCTTGTTGGCCGAGCAGCCTGAAGCGGCCAGCGGATTCACCTCACAAAAAGGCTCGCAACACCCACGCCATGCCGTGGCGGCGGCCCACCCGCTGGCGGCCCAGGCGGGTGCCCTGGTGCTGCGCGAAGGCGGCACGGCCCTGGATGCCGCCATTGCCGCGCAAATGGTGCTGGGCCTGGTGGAGCCGCAGTCCAGCGGCATAGGCGGCGGGGCGTTTTTGCTGCACTTTGATGGCCAAAAAGTGCAGGCCTTTGATGGCCGAGAAACCGCGCCAGCCGCCGCCCTGCCCCAGGCTTTTCTGGACGATCAAGGTCGGCCTCTGCCCTTTGCCGAGGCGGTGGCCAGCGGCCAGTCCGTGGGCGTGCCCGGTGTCGTGCGCATGCTGGAAGCCGCACACCGCCAGCACGGGCGCCTGCCGTGGCCGCGCCTGCTGGCGCCGGCCATCGCGCTGGCCGAGCAAGGCTTTGCCATCGGCCCGCGCCTGCACACCTTGCTGCAGGCCGACCCCTTGCTGCGGCAAGACGCCGTGGCCAGGCGCTTTTTCTACGACGCCCAGGGCCAGGCGTGGCCCGTGGGCCATGTGCTGCGCAACCCGGAATATGCCCACGTGCTGCGCCAGTTGGCCCAGCAAGGCAGCCGCGCCATGCACGAGGGCCCGGTGGCCCAAGCCATGGTCGAGCGCGTCGCCCAAGCGCCGCGCCCCGGGGTGCTGGGCCTGGCCGACCTGCGCGACTACCAGCCCCGCGAACGCGAGGCCTTGTGCGTGAACCACACGGCCGCTGGCAGACCCCTGCGGATTTGCGGTTTTGGGCCGCCCTCCTCCGGCCACATCGCCGTGATGCAAATTTTGGGCATGCTTGAACACACACAGCGGCAAGCTGTGGACCTGGTGCAAGACCTGCCCAGCGCCGACTGGTTGCACCGCTACGCCCAAGCCTCGCGCCTGGCCTTTGCCGACCGCGCCCTCTACGTGGCCGACCCCGACTTTGTGACCGCGCCCGCCGGCAGCTGGCTCAGCCTGTTGGCGCCCGATTACCTGCGCGCACGCAGCCAGCTCATCAGCCCGCTCATCAGCCCGCACACCCCAGACACCGTGCTGCCTGGCCAACCCGGCAACCCGGCCCACAAGCCTTGGGCCTATGCGCCCATGCCTGCACAGCCCGAGTACGGCACCAGCCACCTGAGCGTGGTCGATGGCCAAGGCCGCATGCTGGCCATGACCACCAGCGTGGAGGCGGCTTTTGGTGCGCGACGCATGGTCACCACCGACGCCTCTCGGCCAGGAGGTTTTTTGCTCAACAACCAGCTCACCGACTTCAGCTTGAGCCCCAGCGACGCCCAAGGCAGGCCGGTGGCCAACCGGCTAGAGCCGGGCAAGAGGCCGCGCTCGTCCATGTCCCCCACCCTGGTGTTTGACGCGGCCACTGGCCAGGCGCTCATGAGCCTGGGCAGCCCGGGCGGGCCACTCATCATCCATTTCACGGCCAAAACCTTGTGGGCCACGCTGCACCAAGGCTTGAGCCCCCAACAAGCGGTGGACCTGCCCAACTTTGGCAGCCTGGGCGGGGCGCTGCTGCTTGAAGAAGGCCGCTTTCCTGCGGCCACCCAACAAGCCCTGCGCGAGCGGGGGCAAGTGCTGCAAACGCCGCCCATGACCAGCGGCATCCAAGTGATTCAGCGCACGCCGCAAGGCTGGGCGGGCGCGGCCGACCCCAGGCGCGAAGGCGTGGTGCGGGGGGACTGAAGCCAAGCCTGCGCTGCCTACAATGGCCGTTCAGCCCATGGCCATTCCCCAACCCTTTATTCAAGAACTGCTGGCCCGCGCTGACATCGTGGACATCGTGGGCCGCCATGTGCAGCTCAAAAAGGGGGGGGCCAATTTTTCGGGCCTCTGCCCTTTTCACACTGAAAAGTCGCCGTCTTTTTCAGTCAGCCCCACCAAGCAGTTCTACCACTGCTTTGGCTGCGGCAAAAACGGCAATGCTGTGGGTTTTTTGATGGACCACCTGGGCATGAACTTTGTCGAGGCCGTCAAAGACCTGGCCCAGCAGTACGGGCTGCAGGTGCCCGAAGAAGACATTTCCCCGGCCGAGCGCGCCCGCCAAGCCAAGGCCCGCGAGCAGCAAGCCACGCTGAGCAGCGTGCTTGAAAAAGCCGCCCAGGCCTACGCCAAGCAACTCAAGGTCTCACCCAAGGCAGTGGCTTACTTCAAGGGCCGGGGCCTGTCGGGCCAGGTGGCCAAGCAGTTTGGTCTGGGCTACGCCCCTGAGGGCTGGCGCGCGCTGGCCAGCGTGTTCCCCGACTACAGCGACCCACTGCTGGTGGAAAGCGGCCTGGTCATCAGCGCCGAGGCCGAGGACGGCCAGCCCGAAGGCGAGGCCAAGCGCTACGACCGCTTTCGCGACCGCGTGATGTTCCCCATCCGCAGCGTCAAGGGCGAATGCATAGGCTTTGGCGGCCGGGTGCTGGGCGACGAAAAACCCAAGTACTTGAATTCGCCAGAAACCCCGGTGTTCAGCAAAGGCCGCGAGCTTTACGGTTTGTTTGAGGCCCGCTCAGCCCTGCGCGAGCGGGGCTACGCCCTGGTGACCGAGGGCTACATGGACGTGGTGGCACTGGCCCAACTGGGCTTTGCCAACGCTGTGGCTACGCTGGGCACGGCCTGCACCAGCGAGCATGTGCAAAAGCTGTTCCGCTTCACAGAGGCGGTGGTTTTTAGCTTTGACGGCGACGCCGCAGGCCGGCGCGCCGCACGCAAGGCGCTGGACGCCTCGCTGCCCTTTGCCACTGACACGCGCTCGGTCAAATTTTTGTTCCTGCCCGCTGAGCACGACCCAGACAGCTTCATTCGTGAACGGGGCCAAGACGCGTTTGGCCAAGCGGTGGCCCAAGCCGTGCCGCTGAGTCGTTTTCTCATTGATTCGGCCAGCGAAGGCTGCGAGATGAACACCGCCGAGGGCCGAGCCCGCATGGCCAGCCAAGCGCGCGAGCTTTGGCTGCCGCTGCCCGACGGCGCGCTCAAGCGCCAATTGCTGGCGGAGATCGCCGACCTGGTGCAAATTGACGGTCGCGAGCTGCTGCAAATTTGGCACCCGCCACGCTCTGGTCCGGGCACAGGCGCACGCAGCCCCAAACGGCCGCCGCAGCCTGCACGGTCTGCATCCCAAGCGCCGCAGTACACGCCCGACTACGACTCCGAGCCGCCAGACTGGCCTGGAGAGAATGAGTACGCGGCCTCTGAGATGGCCAGCTCGGCCAAGTCCAGGCCCTACCCCAGCTACGCGCCCACCAAACGCAGCCGTGTGCCCGGCCGCATGATGCCTGCCAGCCGCGAAGACAGGGTGCTGCGCCTGCTGCTGACCGAGACCGAACTCTGGGACCGCTTGAGCCAGCAAGAGCACACGCTGCTGTGCGCCCTGCCCGAGCCCCACGGCGCGCTTTTCACTTGGTTGGAGGCCCAATTGCATGAGCACGGCGCCCAGCCCTGGGCCGCGTTGCGCGAGGGGCTGCGCGGCCATGCGCAGGAGGGCTATGCCGCGCAACAGGTCGAGCAAATTCCCGAGGGCATAGAGCCCACCTGGGAGGAGACGCGGCCCATCATTGACGAGCTGCTGCGCCGCGCCCAGCAGCAAGAGCTCGAAGCCCTGGCCGCCCAAGCCGCCAGCGACCCCCAAGCCTTGGCGCGCTTCAAGGAACTTTCAGCGCTGCTTAAACCGCGCTGAACAAGCACGCTAAAAACCCCGCTCAATACTCCACGCAGTGCGTGCTGCGGCCGCCACTGAAGCGGCCAATCAAATAGCCCCCAGCATGGCCTGCAAAATCGCCTGCACGGGACGCTCTTGAGCAGACTTAGGCCGCAGGAAAAAAGATGGCCGTCGTGGCGAAATAAAAGGATCAGCCATGCCCTGCACCGCGCTGGTGATACGACTGACAAGGCCGCCTACAAAGCGCGTTGAAATGCGTCCAGGAGGCAAGTACCCATGTCTGACTTACAGGCCAGAGCCAACAGGCTACTTGGCTACAGCACGGGCAGCGCCGCTGCGCTGACAGCGGCAGCGCGCATGGACGGCCGGATTGCGGCGGTGGTCTCATTGGGCGGGCGCACCGACCTGGCCGGGTTGGTGGTGCAGGCCAGCATCAGTGCGCCCACGCTCTGCATAGTGGGTGAAGGGGATCCGCACGCGATGCCGCTCAACACCGAGGCCTTCAGTCACCTGCAATGCAGCAAGCAACTGACCGTGATTCCAGGGGCTACGCAATTGTTTAAAGAAGCTGGCGCCACGCAAGAGGCGTCGAGCTTGGCCACCGAATGGGTTGACATGCATTTTCGCCAGCCAAAACCCCAAACTACCCGCCTCTGACCAGGGATGGGAAGCGAGCTGAAGGCTTAGCTCAAAAGAGTCAGCCCGAACTGACCTTGGATTTGTCGGGTGCGACGGACTGAGCCTGGGGGTTGAACACGTTGTCCGACATCTGCACAGACTGGGCCGGGCGCGGTCCGAGACTTGAACTGCGCAAGGTGGCAAGGCCATTGTTCTGGGAGGCCTGTGCACTTTGCACAATGCGTTGGGCTGCTTCTTTGAATAAGCTGCAATGCGTCACGATGGGAACATCCTCATTAAGGCAAACCCCAAGCTCTGGGGGACTTGAAAACACTGATTAGTTTATAGGTGAAACCCCTCGGCATGGAGTGGAAAACCCTTACATACTTTGGACCACAGACTGGCCCGCACCAGACTCAAGGTCAATGCCTTCAGTTGATATCAAGCTGCTGAGCTTTTCCATTTTTGACAATGTTTGCCATCATCTCCATGACTTCTTTTTCTTTGCCTCTGAAACCGTGTTCCGTGAACGCTTGGCAGGCTGGGCCTTGAAAGCCCGAGCCACCATTGACTGTGATCAAAGGCAGATTGTTTTTCTCGGCAATTTTCTTTGCCCCTGAATAAGTGGTCAGCGCACAGGGGTCGGCACTGTGGTGAATGAAAAACTGGGGAATTGGAGATTTCTTGTAATTGAAATCACCCAGTTCACGGTAGGACCCTCTGGCATAGGGCTCAGTGATGGAAGCCGTGTGAATCGCACCTGCGTAAGCTCGAGCGTCATGACTGGGCATGAAGGACGAAGAAATGGTCCCCATGCTGGTGCCAATCAACCACACCTCGCTGATGGACGGCAAACGTCTTTTCACTTCAGCAATCAGTTTGTCTACATCTTCTTGGCGCTGCTTGGACGATTGGTACAAGCTGGAGCATTGCTCACCGCTGTCGCTGTGGCAGTCCACAATCAAACTGGCAATCACGTCATCGACCAAATACCGACGCGCCCGTATCAAAAAATTACCCGCCAGCAAAGATCTGACCATGGCCCCGTTTTCCACCACAGGGCGCACCACCGAGGGATAGCCAGGCAACAAAACAGCCAGTTTGGTGGGCTGAGCAGCACCCGTTTTCATTGACAAGACACCCGCTTGGTTTTTGGTCCCCGCAATATTGACGCTGACAAGCTCCTCTGTGAGGTTTGAGTTCAGAGGCTGCACATTCTGGGCGTGACTTGTTCCAAGCTGAAACAACAGACCGAGAAATGCGAAGCTCTGGGCCAATCGCCGGATAAAGAAAACGAACTGGTGATTTGAGGAAACTGGCATAAGCGGACCTCTGTTTTTGATGCAACGCAGGCAATCTTCAACTGTCAAAGATTCAACGATTTGTGGTCATGCCCTTTTGGGGGGATGTCCACAGCCCGGGACACATCGCTGGCAAGCCAGCCATTGTGGGTGTGTGGAATGACATGTGCGGCGCCACGATTCGCCAGCAGGCTGGCTCCTACAGGGGGCAGCGTGTTTAGGTTTTTGTGGGGGCTGGCCTGCCGGCGATGGTGGGTGTGTGGAATGACATGTGCGGCGCCACGATTCGCCAGCAGGCTGGCTCCTACAGAAGGCAGCATGTTTTGGTTTTTGTGGAAGCTGGCCTGCCGGCGATTGTGGGTGTGTGGAATGACATGTGCGGCGCCACGATTCGCCAGCAGGCTGGCTCATACAGAAGGCAGCGTATTTTGGTTTTGTGGGAGCTGGCCTGCCGGCGATTGTGGGTGGGTGGAATGACTATGCTAAGCGCCACGATTCGCCAGCAGGCTGGCTCCTACAGAAGGCAGCGTATTTTGGTTTTTGTAGGAGCTGGCCTGCCGGCGATTGTTGGCATGTGGAATGACATGCGCAGCGGCACGATTCGCCAGCAGGCTAGCTCCTACAAAGACAGCGATGCGCAGGCTTTAGGCGCAGATGCGCTGGCGCGCCACTTCGTATTCGCGCTGCAACTGGGCAATGAACTCGCCCGCCGTTTGCACTTTGTCAATGGCGCCAATGCCCTGGCCGCAGCCCCAAATGTCCTTCCAGGCTTTGGCCGCAATGTCGCCGCCAAAGTTCATTTTGCTGGGGTCGCTCTCGGGCAGGTTGGCCGGGTCCAGGCCGGCATTGCGGATGGAGGGCGCCAGGTAGTTGCCGTGCACGCCGGTGAACAAATTGGTGAGTACGACGTCGTCGGAGTTGCAGTCCACGATGGCTTGCTTGTACTCGTCAGAGGCACGGGCCTCGGCGGTGGCAATGAAAGCCGAGCCAATGTAGGCAAAGTCTGCCCCCATGGCCTGGGCGGCCAGCACCGCGCCGCCGCTGGCAATCGAGCCCGACAGCGCCACCGGGCCGTTGAACCACTGGCGGATTTCCTGAATCAGCGCGAACGGGCTTTTCACCCCCGCGTGACCGCCTGCGCCTGCGGCCACTGCAATCAGGCCATCAGCGCCTTTTTCAATGGCTTTGCGCGCAAAGGTGTTGTTGATGATGTCGTGCAGCACCACGCCGCCATGGCTGTGGGCGGCCGCAAAAATGTCTTCGCGCGCGCCCAAGGAGGTGATGTAAATCGGCACTTTGTACTTGACGCACACCGCCATGTCTTGCTCCAGCCTGTCGTTGGACTTGTGCACGATTTGGTTGATGGCGTAAGGCGCCGCAGGCTTGTCCGGGTGGGCCAGGTTGTAGGCGGCCAGGGTTTCGGTGATTTCGGCCAGCCATTCGTCGAGCTGCGAGGCCGGGCGCGCGTTGAGCGAGGGCATAGAGCCCACCACGCCCGCAATGCACTGAGCAATCACCAGCTTGGGATTGCTCACAATGAACAGGGGCGAACCAATGATGGGCAGGGGCAGCTTAGCCAGTGCGCCGGGCAAGATGGACATGGGTGAGTCTCCTGGGGTGTTTTTCAAGGGATGCAAGCGGTCAAAAAGCCTCTAGCGCCAAGTCGCATACGCTGTCAGCGCCTTCCACAATCGCATCGCGCATGCCAGTCGCCTTGCTCAGGAGGTGATCGCCGTAAAAGCGTGCGGTAACGATTTTGGCTTTCAAGAACTCGGTGCCAAATTCTGCGGTATCGCCGCTGGCCAGGGCCTGCTCGGCCACCAGCAACGCACGCCCCATTTGCCAGCCGGCCACCAAGTTGCCAGCCAGCATAAGGTAAGGAACGCTGCCCGCATAAACGGCGTTGGGCGAGGTCTTGGCGCCGGCGCACATGAAGTCGACCACATCGACAAAGGCCAGGCGAGCGGCTTGGAGGCGCTTGGCCACCGCCTGGGCATTGGCAGAGCCCGTCATCAGTTCGGCCTCGGTGGCCTCGATTTGAGCGGCCAGGGCGCGGGCGGTGCGGCCGCCATCACGGGCGGTTTTGCGGCCCACCAGGTCGTTGGCCTGAATGGCGGTGGTGCCCTCGTAAATGGTCAGGATTTTGGCGTCGCGGTAGTACTGCGCGGCGCCCGTTTCTTCAATAAAGCCCATGCCGCCGTGCACCTGCACGCCCAGCGAGGTGACCTCTTGGCTCATCTCTGTGCTGTAGCCCTTGACCAGGGGCACCATGAATTCATAAAAAGCCAGATTTTCTTTGCGCACCTCGGCGTCAGGGTGGTGGTGAGAGGCGTCGTAGGCGGCGGCGGCCACCGTGGCCATGGCGCGGCAGCCTTCGGTGTAGGCGCGCATGGTCATGAGCATGCGCTTGACGTCTGGGTGGTGAATGATGGGGCCGCTGCCAGGCAGCGAACCGTCCACCGGCCGGCTTTGCACGCGGTCGCGGGCGTACTGCACGGCCTTTTGCGTGGCGCGGTCGGCGATGGCAATGCCTTGCACGCCCACGGCGTAGCGGGCGGCGTTCATCATGATGAACATGTACTCCAGGCCCCGGTTTTCTTGGCCCACCAAAAAGCCCACCGCGCCGGCGCCAGCACGGTCGGCCACGCTGCCCGCCAAACCGTCGCCGTACTGCAGCACCGCCGTGGGGCTGGCCTTGATGCCCAGCTTGTGCTCAATGCTCACGCACAGCACGTCGTTGCGCGCGCCCAAGGCGCCATCGGGCTTGACCAAGACCTTGGGCACCACAAACAAGCTGATGCCCTTGACGCCCTCGGGCGCGCCCGGCACGCGGGCCAGCACCAGGTGCACGATGTTGTCGGCCATGTCGTGCTCACCGTAGGTGATGTAGATCTTGGTGCCAAACACCTTGTAGCTGCCGTCGGGCTGGGGCTCGGCGCGCGTGCGCACGGCGGCCAAGTCCGAGCCGGCTTGCGGCTCGGTCAGGTTCATGGTGCCCGTCCATTCGCCCGACACCAGTTTGCCCAGGTAAGTGGCCTTGAGCTCGTCGGAGCCCGCGGTCAGCAGCGCCTCAATGGCGCCGTCGGTCAGCATGGGGCACAGGGCAAAGCTCATGTTGGCGGCGTTGAGCATTTCGCCGCAGGCCGCGCCTATGGTTTTGGGCAGGCCTTGGCCGCCGTAGGCAAAGGGATGCTGAAGGGCTTGCCAGCCGCCTTCAGAGTACTGCTTGTAAATCCCCTTGAAACCCGGGGTGGTGTGGACCACGCCATTTTTGAGCGCTGATGGGTTTTTGTCACCCTCCCAGTTCAGCGGCGCCACCGCCTCTTGCGTGAAGCGGGCCGACTCCTCCAGCACCGCCTGGGCCGTGTCAAAGCCGGCGTCTTCAAAGGCGGGCATTTGGGCAATGTCGTCAATGCGGGCCAGGTGCTTGATGGCAAAGAGCATGTCTTTGACGGGGGCGGTGTAGCTCATAGGGTCTCCTGCAGGTCAGTCAATCGTTCTGTTCAAAACAAATCCAAGGCGAAAAAAAGGCACCCACAGGGGATGCCTTTTTATCCGGTCAAGCGCTCAGAGCTTGCCCACCAGTTCAGGTACTGCTGTGAACAAGTCGGCTTCAAGTCCATAGTCGGCCACGCTGAAGATGGGCGCCTCGGCGTCTTTGTTGATGGCCACAATGACTTTGGAGTCCTTCATGCCCGCCAAATGCTGAATGGCGCCCGAAATGCCCGCGGCCACATACAGCTGCGGCGCCACGATCTTGCCCGTCTGGCCCACTTGCCAGTCGTTGGGCGCGTAGCCGGCGTCCACGGCGGCGCGGCTGGCGCCCATGGCCGCGCCCAGCTTGTCGGCCAGCGGAGTCATCACTTCGTTGAACTTTTCAGCGCTGCCCAAGGCCCGGCCACCGGAGACGATGATCTTGGCTGCGGTCAGCTCGGGGCGGTCGTTTTTGGCGATCTCGCTGCCCATGAAGCGGCTTTGGCCAGCTCCCTCGGTCACAGCGGTGGTTTCTACAGCGGCCGCGCCACCTGCGCCTGCGGCGTCAAAGCCGGTGGTGCGCACGGTGAGCACTTTGACGCTGTCCAGGCTTTGCACCGTGGCCATGGCGTTGCCCGCGTAAATGGGGCGCTCAAAGGTGTCGGGGCTGATGACCTGGGTGATGTCTGAGACCTGGCCCACGTCCAAGGTGGCGGCCACGCGGGGGGCAATGTTTTTGCCCGAGGCGGTGGCGGCAAACAAAATATGGCTGTAGGCAGGCGCCAAAGCCAGCACTTGGGCGGCCATGTTCTCGGCCAAGCCGTGGGCAAAGCCCTCCGCGTCGGCATGAATGACCTTGGTCACACCTGCAATTTGCGCGGCGGCTTGGGCCACCGCAGCCGCATTGTGGCCGGCCACCAGCACATGCACCTCGCCGCCGCACTGGACGGCGGCAGTCACGGTGTTGAGCGTGGCGGGCTTGAGCTGGTTGTTATCGTGTTCGGCGATGACGAGGGATGACATGAAAGTGGCTCCTTAGTGATTAAAGACCCTTCCCCTTTGGAGGAGGGTTGGGGTGGGGGCAAGCGGTCGTGGCGGACCCACACCTTTTGTGCTTCGCGATGCCCCCATCCCGGCCTTCCCCCAGAGGGGGAAGGAGTGGACATGGGTTCAAATGACTTTGGCTTCGTTCCTGAGCTTGTCCACCAGCGTGGCCACGTCGGGCACCTTGATGCCAGCGCCGCGCTTGGGAGGCTCGCTGACCTTGAGGGTTTTGATGCGGGGCGACACGTCCACGCCCAAGTCTTCGGGCTTGAAGATATCGAGCTGCTTTTTCTTGGCCTTCATGATGTTGGGCAGCGTCACGTAGCGCGGCTCATTGAGGCGCAAATCGGTGGTGATGATGGCCGGCAGCGTGAGCGACAGGGTTTCCAGACCGCCATCCACCTCGCGGCTGACCGTGGCGATGCCGTCGGCCACTTCAACCTTGGAGGCGAAGGTGGCCTGGGGCCAGCCCAGCAAAGCGGCGAGCATTTGGCCGGTTTGGTTGCAGTCGTCGTCAATGGCTTGCTTGCCCAAAATCACCAACTGGGGCTGCTCTTTGTCCACCAAGGCTTTGAGCAGCTTGGCCACGGCCAAGGGCTGCAGCTCTTGGGTGGTTTCCACCAAAATGGCGCGGTCTGCACCAATGGCCATGGCGGTGCGCAAGGTTTCTTGGCACTGGGCCACGCCGCAGCTGACCGCGATGACCTCGGTGGCCGCGCCCTTTTCTCTCAGGCGTGTGGCCTCTTCGACGGCGATTTCGTCAAAAGGGTTCATGCTCATTTTGACGTTGGCGATATCGACGCCGCTGCCGTCAGACTTCACGCGCACTTTGACGTTGTAGTCGACCACGCGCTTGACCGGAACCAATACCTTCATGAAGGTCTCCAATGCAGTTGAAATAAGGGGTGAGCTTGTCAATCGCAGCTGTGGCGACCCGCAAACTTGGTTGACGTAACGTCAATTGGCAGATTCTATGCCGCCTCGCACAAGGACACAGGGTCTGCCAATGAAAACGCCCCAATATGCAAGCCCACCCATAAAAAGCACGATCGTTCTTTTATTGAGATTATAGGCATTCAAGGGGCCGCAGTCACGGGAGCGGTCACCGCCTTGGGTGCTTGGTGGACCACGCGCTGCGGAAACGGGATTTCAATGCCGTGCTCCCTGAAGGACTGCAACACCACCAGGTTGACGTCTGAGCGCAGGTTGCCTTGACCGTTTTCGGGGTCCAAAATCCAGTAATTGAGCGTGAACTCCAAGCCATCGCTGCCAAAGTTGCTCAGGTGCACCGCAGGCGCTGGGTCGGCCAGCACGCGCGGCTGGGCACTGGCCGCTTGCATGAGCAGGCGCATGACCAGCTCCACATCGCTGTCGTAGCCCACAGACACCATGCATTGCTGCAGCACCTTGGGGTCGGTCAAAGACAAATTTTCGATGCGGTTGCCAATGAACATCTCATTGGGCACCACCGATTCGCGCCCAGACAGCGCCCGCACAATGGTGTAGCGGGCCTTGATGTCGGTGATGCGGCCCTCAAAATTGTCTATGCGCACACTGTCGCCAATGCGCACGCTGCGCTCAGCCAGCATCACAAAACCGCTGACGTAACTGGCCGCCAGCTTTTGCAAGCCCAAACCCACGCCCACACCAATGGCGCCGCCCAAGACAGACAAAGCGGTCAGGTCTATGCCCACGGCCGACAGGCCCAGCAGCAAGCCCACGCCCACCAGCAGCGCCCGCACGGCGTTGCTGACGGCCTTGCGCAAAGACAAGTCCCCGCCTTCGGCCGACTTGAGCAACTGACCCTCTATGGCCGAGGAAATCCACAAAGACACGATCAGAACCGCACCCGCCGTGAGCGTGCCCTCCAGCAAGGTGCGCACCGACAACTTGGCCGAACCTACGGTCCAGCTGATTCGGTCAAGCTCTTCGAGCATGGCGGGCAAGAGCCCCGTGACCCACAGCACCATGGCGGCCCAAACCAGCCAAGAAATGGTGCGCTCCAGCGTGCGAACAAGCGGCGCGTCTTTGAAAGCCACTTGGAGCACCTTCACCCCCACCCGAATCACGGCCAGCGACACCAACACCGGCAGCGCCACACGAAAAACCGCCAGCGGCAACTCCATGGCGCGAAAGGCCGCTTGCGTGGCATAAGCCAAGCTCAGCAGCAAAAGCGGGAACAAGGCGCCATCGACCAATTGACGGCCAAAGAGCACGGGCAACTCCAGCTCGGCGCGCAAGGAACGGCGCAGCAACCAAACCAGAAGGAAGGCCAGCACCACGCAAGCGAGCAAGGCCCCCCATTCAGCGAGCGCGGACGCCTCGGTCAAGGGACTGAGCCAAGTTTGAACATCCCGAATACGGCCGCTGACAGACGCGACCATGCCGACTTCGGCCATGAAGAAATACCTCTGAAAAAAGTCCAGTGAATTTACAAGTCAGCCAGCACGCGGATGTGGGCCTCCACGCTGCGTGCCAGAGCGTCCAGATGGTAGCCGCCCTCCAAGGCAGACACGATGCGACCCTGGGCGTGGCGCTGCGCCACATCCATGATGCGGCGGGTGATCCAGGCGTAGTCCGCCTCCACCAGCCCGAGCTGGCCCAGCTCATCGTCGCGGTGCGCGTCAAAACCCGCACTGATAAAAATCATTTCCGGCTTGAAATCTTCCAGCCTGGGCATCCAATGGGCCTCCACCAACTCGCGCACGGCCATGCCCCGGGTGTAGGCCGGCACAGGCAGGTTCACCAGGTTGCCCGCTCGGCTTTCGGTGCCGGAGTAAGGGTAGAGCGGGTGCTGGAAAAAACTCACCATCAAAATGCGCTCGTCGCCGGCCACGATGTCTTCAGTGCCGTTGCCGTGATGCACATCAAAGTCCACGATGGCCACGCGCTGAAGCCCGTGGCGTTCCAGCGCGTGCTTGGCGGCCACCGCCACGTTGTTGAAAAAGCAAAACCCCATGGCCTGGCTGCGGCAAGCGTGGTGGCCGGGGGGGCGCACCGCGCAAAAAGCGTTGTCCATCTCGCCGGCCATCACCGCATCGGTGGCGGCCAAGGTGGCACCGGCGGCGCGCAAGGCAGCCAACCAGGTGTAGCGGTTCACGGCCGTGTCCGGGTCAATTTGCAGGTGGTCTGGCCCGCCCGCGAGCTGCTCCTCGGCCACCTGGGCCGACAAGCCGCGAACAGAAGCCATGAGCATGCGGTCGTGGGCCAGTTCCAGCTCGACCATGGGGGCCTCTGGAGCCTCACGCTGAATCAACACATCGGCCACGCCGGTGAGCAGCAAGCGATCGTGGATGGCGTCAAGCCGCTCTGGGCATTCGGGATGGCCGCGCCCCATCTCGTGTTGGCGGCACAGCGAGTGCGTGAAAAAACCTGTGCCTGGCATGGCGATTTTTTACGGTATGGTTCTGGCCACGATGAGCCGAAATTTGAACAGTCGCCTGCTCCCTTGGTGTCAGGTTAACACGGGGTTCGCCCCGCTTTGGGGTCCTACAAACGCTGCCGGCCGCTCGCTGCTCGCCATGCTGCTTACCTGCTTGAGCTTGGCCGCCACCGGCCAAGGTCTTACAGCCCACAGCGAGCCCAAGCCCGCACAAAAGCCCAAAGCGGGTGCCAACACTGCTGCCAAACACAGCCCTAAGGCGACTACCAAGGCCAGCGCTAAAAAGGCATCGCGCAGCAAGCCAAGCAAGGCCTCACTGTCCCAGCCCCTGGTGGGGAGCGGTCCAGCTTACGACCAGCGGCCCGAGGCCATGGCCTTTACCCAAGATCTGGCCGAGCGGCGCCAGCTGCCGCTGGCCTGGGTACAGCTGGCCATGGGCCAGGCTCAGATGTCGCCGCAAGTCATCCGGCTGATGCAGCCACCGGCCTCACCCCTGACTAAAAATTGGCGCATTTACCGCAGCCGTTTTTTAGACCAGCCGCGCATTGCCGCCGGCGTGGCTTTTTGGCGCGCCCATGCCAGTGAGCTTGAGCGCGCCGAAAAAACCTACGGCGTGCCCGCCGCCATCGTGGTGGGCATCTTGGGCGTTGAAACCATTTACGGCCAGGAGATGGGCCGCTTTCGGGTCTTGGACGCGCTCAGCACACTGGCCTTTGACTTTCCGGTCGTCCACCCCCGCTCGGCCGAGCGCCAGGCTTTTTTTCGCAAAGAACTCGAGCACTTTTTGGTCCAAGAGCACACCGCGCAACAAACACCCACCGCCGCGCTGGGCAGCTTTGCAGGCGCGCGCGGCATGCCGCAATTCATGCCGTCCAGCCGCATGAATTTTGCGGTGGATTTCGACCGCGACGGCCGCATCGACCTGAGCGCCAGCGCCAGCGACGTGATTGGCTCCGTGGCCAACTACCTGCGCGCCTTCAACTGGCAAACCGGCATGCCCACGCACTACCCCGTGCAGTTGGATGCCACCCGGCTGAACTTGGACACCCTGATGGCGCCCGACATCTTGCCCACCTTCAGCGTGGCCAGCTTTGTAGGCCACGGCGCCCTTCTCCAAGGCCAGGCCCTGACACACACCGGCCCCCTGGCCCTGGTTGAACTGCTCAACGGCCCTGATGCGGCAAGCTACGTGGCTGGGACTGAGAACTTTTACGCCATCACCCGCTACAACTGGAGCAGCTACTACGCCATGGCGGTGATCGAGCTAGGCGAGGCGGTGGCCCAGCAAATGCAAACCAAACCATGAACCCGCTCAACCCCAAAAAACTGCTGCTCACCAAATGGACGGCCGTGACCCCCGTGGCCAAGCAAAAACACTTTTTGGTCAGTCGGGTGATTCAGCCTGTGTTGGCGACCGACCCCATTGAGCAGGTGGAAATTGAAGCGGTGTTTTCCAAAGCCACGCAAGTGATCGCTTGGCGTGAACTGCATGATGACAGCGTGTGGCGGCAGGGGTGGGTGTGAGTGCGCTGATCACAACGCGCACCACTCAATACAAGACCGGGGCCACGTCAAGCGCATCGTCAAGCTCATGAGCCTGGTCAACTCGGCCGGCGACTTCACCGAGCAGCACCTGGTGACCAACGGCGCCTGCGGCCTCATCGGTGAATTATTCGGCAGCGCCGGCGCACACACAAGCAGTCCTTTTGGCGTGGCGCAGATTCCCCTCGCCGCCTGCGTTGAAATTCAAATGATCACCGAAGTCAGCTGAGCGTCCATACCTGAGGCGATACAAAAGCTCAACCGCACTTAAGGTGCATCTTAAAACTGGCTTTCAAGGCATCGCCGACGGCGGGCATTGCGTTCATACCGCTCTTGCGGCAAATCGAGTCGTGCAAAGACAGGTATGAATGCGCGCTAGAGCAGCTCCAACGCTCTGAAGAACGGACTTCAAAAAAAAGATGAGGCAGCCGTCACGATACCGTCAAACAAGCTTCTTAGGATGACTGCTCAAAAGTCGGATCAGATGAACTGGTCATCATTCAAGGAATTTCAGTGCGTTTGATTCAAATTTCCGACACTCACGTCTCGGCCAGTCACCAGTTTTTTGCGGCGAACCTCGAGGCCACTGCAAATTGGCTGCGGTCGCAAGAGGCGTCGCTTTTCATCCATACCGGTGATCTGGGTATGGACGCTGCGGGCCAGGAGGTCGACCTCTACGCTTCGCGTGACTGGCTGGCCGGGCTGGGCGCTCCGATTCACTGCGTCCCGGGCAACCACGATGTGGGCGATCGGGCCGAGATTAACTCCCGACAGCCAGTCAATGACGATAGGCTGGGTCTCTGGCGCGACGCCATTGGCCCGGATCGTTGGCTCATGGATCAGCAAGGCTGGCGCCTGATCGGCCTCAATGCCATGCTCCTTGGCACTGACCATGCCGAGGAAGAAGCCCAATACGCCTGGTTTGAAAAAGCCCTGGAGACCGATCTTCCGGTGGCGCTTTTTTTGCATAAGCCTTTGTTCATCGACGCTGCTGATGAGCCACCGCGCGGCTATTGGTCGGTGGCACCGCCGTCCAGGCAGCGCGTGATGGCCTTGATGCGCAGTGCCCGCGTCAAGCTGGTGGCCAGCGGACATCTGCACATGCACCGACAGCAAGTGGTGGACGGTATCAGCTATGTGTGGTGTCCCGCTTCATCTTTCGTCTGTGGTGAGAGCCAGGAAGAGCTGGGCGGCGAGCGCCGTCTGGGCGCTGTCGTGCACGATTTCGGGGTCGATACGGTCGAAAGCCAGTTCTTGCGGCCCGAGGGTCTCGATGATCTGAAGATTGAGCCGGTGCAACGAATTCTCTACCCCCGGTGAGGCGCGCCATGCAAGGCGAAAACTCCCAATTTGACGCGGCATCCGCAACCCCTGCGCTGCATTTGCAAGCCATTGAAAAATCTTTCGGTGACAACCGCATCCTGACTGGCATCGACCTGCAGGTTCGTGCGGGCGAGTTCATCGCATTGGTCGGACCTTCCGGCTGTGGCAAGTCGACGCTGCTTCGAATTGCGGCAGGTCTAGAACGGCCTGACAGTGGTCGTGTCCTGCTCAATGGAAAAGACCTGACTGCTGCGCGCGCAGCTGACCGCGACATGGCCATGGTGTTCCAGTCGTATGCGCTTTATCCGCACCTGAGCGCGCGTCAAAACATGGCCTTGCCACTGGTCATGCGCCGACTCAGCGCCCTCGAGCGACTGCCGTGGGTGGGGCGTTTCATCGGAGAGACCCGTGCCAAGCTGGCCGCCATAAGGCAGGAAATTGAGCAGTCCGCTCACACACTCAAGATCACCCCCCTGCTCGATCGCAAACCGGCGCAAATGTCTGGCGGTCAGCGACAGCGGGTGGCCCTGGGCCGCGCCCTGGTGCGCCACCCGAAAGCCTTCTTGATGGACGAACCGCTGTCCAACTTGGATGCCTCACTGCGCGTACACATGCGCACAGAGATCGCAGAATTGCATCACCGTGCAGGCGTGGTCACTGTTTATGTGACTCACGACCAAGAGGAGGCGCTCAGCATCGCTGACCGCGTGGCCGTGATGATGGGCGGAAGGATCTTGCAGTTGGATACGCCGCAGGCCATCTACCGTGATCCGCAGCATATTGACGTGGCCTGCTTCATCGGCAGCCCGCGCATCAACATCATCCCGGTGGAGGTTTCCAGCAACCGCCGAGCTTACTGGGGCGAAGTCGAGCTCGCTCGCGGTTGCGAGTTCCCAGATGAAGGCGCTTTCCGGCTGGCGATTCGTCCGGAAGCCTTGAAGCTTCATTCTGATCCTCAGCCAGGTGCATTTGCGGTACACCTTCATCGGGTGGAGTTTCTAGGCGTGGAAGCCTTGTGTCACCTCGTGCTTCCAGGGTCAGATGTAGCTTTGGTGACGCGCCAGTCCCCAGAAATTGCAACACAGTTGAAGAAGCAGATGGACATGTCACACGTCCTTTATGCGTCTGCTTTGGACACCGACTGGCTGGCGTTCAATGAGAACGGACAACGGGTGGCACTGCATCTGCCCACTCAGGTTACGCCAATCGCACTGAGCCGATTGCACGATGAAGCATTCATTTGACCCGAACGAGGTGCGTTCAGCCTACTGGCTCAGCGCACCCGCCTTGATCTTGATGCTGGCTCTATTGCTGCTGCCTACCTTGGCGGTGCTGGTGCTGTCCTTTACCGATGCCGAACTCGGCGTGCCCCAAGTGAACTTCCGGGGGCTCGCGGCCTATGCTGATTTGCTCAATGACCGCACCTTTCTGGGCGCAGTGAAAAACACGGCACTTTACGTGTTGCTGGTGGTGCCCGCCTCGGTGGTGCTGGGGTTGGGGCTGGCCATGCTGATCGAGGCGGACGATCTGTTCAAGCCCTTCTTTCGCTCGATTTATTTTTTGCCCGTCGTTTCGCTGCTGGTCGCTATGGCCAGCGTGTGGCAGTACCTGATGCACCCGTCTATCGGGCCGATCAATATGCTGCTGAATAAATTCGGTCTGTCCAGCGTCAACTGGCTGGGCTCCAGCGATAACGTGATGGGCGCCCTGGCCCTCATCGGCATCTGGCAGACCGTGGGATTCAACATGGTGTTGTTCCTAGCAGGTCTGACCAGCATCAACCGAGATCTGTACGCCGCCGCTGAGATGGACGGTGCCCGCTCGGCTTGGTCCCGCTTTTGTGTGGTCACCTGGCCGATGCTTGGCCCCACCACGCTGTTTGTCCTGACTATTTCGGTGATTAACGCGGTCAAGGTCTTCGAGACTGTGGCCACGCTGACTCAGGGCGGCCCCGGCAAGGCCTCCGATGTACTCCTTTGGGTGATTTACGAGGAAGGCTTCGTGCATCTGCAAATCGGCGCAGCATCAGCCATGGCGATGGTCTTTATCGCCGTGCTGCTCGTACTCGTTTTGATTCAAACCCGGGTCCTGGAAAAAAGAGTGCACTACACATGATGGCCTCCAGCTACTTTCTGCGCGGCCTGCGCATCGTGCTCCTTCTGCTTGGGGCTGCATTCGTCCTGGCACCTTTCGTTTTCATGGTCTCCACCTCGCTTAAGCCGCAGGCTGAAGTGTTTTCCTCGACGCTGCAATTGGTGCCGCAGCAATGGTTCGCGGTATCTAACTACACCAAGGCTCTGACCCGCATTCCCATGGGTCAGGTTTTGCTGAATGGCATCTATGTCTGCTTGGCCATCGTCGTGTTCCAGGTCCTTTTCGCACTGCCTTGCGCCTACGCGCTGGCCAAACTCCGGTTCCGGGGCCGAGAGTTCGTATTCGGTCTGGTGTTGCTTGGGCTGTTGATTCCTATCCATGCCATCTCCATTCCCTTGTATGCCGCAGCGCGCAGCACGGGTCTGCTCAATACCTTGTCCGTGCTGATCGTTCCTTTTTTGCTTTCGGTATTTGCCATTTTCCTGTTCCGCCAGTTCATCAAGTCCATACCGGACGACTTGATAGCAGCGGCACGCTGCGACGGCCTGAGCGAATTGGCAATTGTTTGGCGCATCGTGTTGCCTAACGCATGGCCAGCGGCGTCAGCTTTTGCGGTGTTCTCGGTGGTGGCACATTGGAACGATCTCTACTGGCCACTCATTGCAATCAGCAAGACCGAGTTGGCGACGCCGCCGCTGGGCCTGCTCTTCTTTCGCGCTGCTGAATCGGGTGACGACTATGGTGCCCTGATGGCAGCTGCCGTGGTGATCACCTTGCCTCTTGTCATGTTCTTTTTATTTGCCCAACGTATGTTCATTGAGGGCATGACCATGAGCGGACTCAAAGGGTGAATCTGTTTTCTCTTCAACCAACCTCAATCAAGGATTTTCAATGAAACGTTTTATTGCAGTTGTCAGTAGCTGTCTCACCTTGTGGTCTGGCGCGGCTTTCGCGCAGAACACCGAAATTCTCGTTCATTACCCCATGCCTGGGTTCTTCAAGAACGTGATGGATCAGATCTCCACGGAGTACATGAAGACCAATCCGAATGTGAAGATCAAATTCGCAAGTCCCTCTCCAAATTATGAGGAGGGCCTGCAACTGATGCTGCGCCAGGCCGGTACCTCGGAGATGCCTGATGTGAGCTTTATTGGCCTGAACCGCTTGCGGGTGCTCGCCGAGCGCAACATTGGCATCGATCTGACCCCCTTCACAAAGGCTGACTCCAAGCTGGCGCAAGACGGCTTTTCCGACCGCCTTCTGGGTCTGGCTCGCTTCAATGGCCGCCAGGTAGGACTGGCCTTTGCCACCTCCAACCCGATCTTCTATTACAACGCTGACCTGGTTCGCAAGGCTGGCGGCAACCCCGACAACCCGCCAAAAAGCTGGGACGAAGTGTTCGCCCTGTCAAGCAAGATCGAAGCGCTGGGTGACGGTGTCAAGGGCATGCAGTTTCGCTGGCAAGGCGATGACTGGATGTTCTCGGCTCTGTTGTTTGGCCATGGCGGCACCATGCTCAGCGCAGATGAAAAGCGCGTCGCCTTTGATGGTCCGGAAGGCCTCGCTGCATTCAAGCTCGTTGATCGTATGGTCAAAGTTGGCAAGATGTCTCCCATGACCTCAGACGCCGCGCTGCAGTCTTTTTATGCTGGCAAGCTAGGCATGTTTTTCTGGACCACCGGCGGTCTGCGCGGCACGATCAATGGCGTGGGCGACAAGTTCACACTGCGCACCACCGCCATGCCGGTGATCAATGCCGAAAAGGGGCGTCTGCCCACAGGCGGTAATGCCGCTGTGATGTTCACCACTGACCCGAAAAAGCAGAAGGCTGTTTATGACTTCATCCGTTTCTCTAGCGGCGCCTACGGTGCTTCTGTGGTCGTGCCGGGTACGGGTTATGTGCCCAATAATGAACTGGCGCCCAAGGATGCGAAGTATCTGGGTAACTTCTACAAGGAAAACCCATTGTTCCGCGCAGGCCTGAACCAGATGAACATGATGATCCCATGGTACTCATTCCCCGGCAACAACGGCGTCAAAGTCACCCAGACCATCGTCGACAACTTGGCCCAGGTGGTGGAGCAAAAAGTCACGCCGGAAGCTGCTCTGAAGTCTGCTGCGCAAGAAGTCCAGCGGCTTCTACCGCGCTGATACAGCGAATATGTCACCGATCCGCAGATTGGAAATCTATTGACTGAGCTAATTATTTTCGACTGCGACGGTGTTTTGGTTGACAGCGAGCATTTGTCAACCAAAGCAACCATACTTTGCCTTGCAGAGTTTGGTGTGCACATGGATGCGGCGCAAAGGCAGAAATCATTGACCGGACTTACCTTTCGTGCGGCCGTCGAAAAGGTGCGTAGCGACTACGGCGTTGAGCTTCCTCCCGCCTACGCCAGTCGCCACGCCCATCTTTTGGAGCAGACCTTCCGCCAAGAACTCAAACCTATGGCTGGCACCGTGCAGATGTTGAAGTCTTTGCGCGTGCCCTTTTGCGTGGGCTCGAACAGCTCGCAAGCACGCTTGGCAATGACTTTCGAGATCACAGGGCTCAGTCACTTCTTCAAGGGCCGCGTCTTCAGCGGCGAAGATGTGAAGGAAGGCAAGCCAGCGCCCGACTTGTTTTTGCATGCGGCTGCACACTGCGGCGTGGCCCCGCAGAACTGCTTGGTGATCGAAGACAGTCCGGTGGGTATCGTCGCTGCCGTCAAAGCCGGCATGCCTGCAATCGGGTTTGTCGGCGGCAGTCATGCCAGCCTCGCGTTAAAAGACGGTCTCCTGCAAGCTGGCGCTGTCGGCATTTTTGACGACCTGATGTTGATTGAAAACCATATTTAGTCTCAGCCGGAATCGCGATGCGTCAAATCAGAGAGACGTTGCGCGTGCACTTGATGGCAGGCCTGAGCTTTAACGAGGTTGGCCGCAGCCTCAAGATATCCAAGAGTGAGGCCGCTAAGTACACCTGGCTAGCGCGTGCTGCAGGCGTCGATTGAGAGGCTGCCTGCTGCCCATGGCTGATCATGTTTTAGGCAGTTCATGCACGTTCCATTCGAATGCGGGATCGAAAAAATCCGAGAAATCCGTATCTGATCCCGATTTTTTGACCCTGATTTTTCTCATACAGCAGCCTTGGGGGCAAGGCCCACTGGAGCCACACAAGGCACCAAGAGGCATTTACTTTTAGTGGTCCACAGCATTCACTACACTCGTGGTGAGACGATAAAATTATTGAAATATGCCGATCCTGGGCATTAGTCTACTGAAAAGAATTGCCTGGCTGAATAACGATTTTCTAGGCTTGTAACCAGCAGGTGCCTTGGCAAAGAGAGCCCTTTACGTTCATTTTTGCCCTCTTATCAAACTGAACCAAACAAAGTTTCCTGGAGCAAAACCATGAATCATGATGATATTGCTGCACCGCACCAACTGGACCAACGGCTGGCGCGCAATCGACTCAGCCGACGCGATACGCTGTGGCTGTTCGCAGCCGCATCATCACTCGGCGGATTAAGCAGCGGCTGCAGCACATCGCCGGTGACCGGAAAAAAAATCCTTGTCGGCATGTCTCGTGCTGACGAACGCGCGGTCGATAAAGAGCACGCTCCGCACCAGTTTTCGGCCGATCTGGGCGTTGTTCAAGACGCCGCAGTGAATAACTACGTGGCCGATGTACTGCAGCGGCTGCGCCCGCAGGCGCAGCGCCAAGATGTCAGCTTTTCGGCACGCGTTCTCAATGCCAACTACGTGAACGCCTATACCTTCCCCGCCGGCACCATGGGCGTGACGCGAGGCATCATGCTTGAAATGCAGGACGAGGCACAGCTGGCCGCCTTGCTTGGTCATGAGATGGGCCACGTCAATGCACGTCACTCAGCGCAAAGCCAAGGCCAGGAATTGATCACCACTGCGGCATTGTTCGGTTTGTCGGTGGCCTTAAGTGACTCCAAATGGAGCCCCCTGATCGACCTGGGTGGTCAGATCGGCGCCAGCGCTCTGCTGGCCCGTTATTCGCGAAGTCATGAACGCGAAGCCGATGCGCTGGGGCAGAAGTACATGGTGGCAGCCGGTTATCCCGCCCAAGGCATGACGCAGCTTCACGAATTGCTGCTGGCCACTGAAAAAGGCAAGCCCAATATCTTGGAGACCATGTTCTCCTCGCATCCGCTAAGCCAAGAGCGCCGGGACACCGCTGCACGCTTGGCAGAAACCGCTTATGCCGCGAGCCTGAGTCGACCCAATGGTCGTGAACGCTACATGGACAGCACCGCCGGCTTGCGCCGTCTTCAGCCTGCTGTGCTGGCCTGTCAGAACGGCGAAACCGCACTATCGCGCAAGCAGTTACCAGAGGCCGAGCGACAGTTCGCCGCCGCGCTGCGACATACACCCACGGACTACGCTGCCAACTTGCGCATGGCCCAGTGCAAACACGCCATGGGAAAGTTGCCTGAAGCACGTCGCTATGCACAGACCGCCCGCGAAATCTATCCGCAAGAAGCGCAGGCCGTCAAGCTTACAGCCAGCGTGCGCCTGGCCCAGAACGATCCCGCCGGGGCGTTGGCAGATCTGCAGCAGTTTGATCGGTTGTTGCCTGGTGACGCTGGAGCCGTCTTTTTGAAAGGCGTTGCCAACGAAGGCCTTGGGCAACGCCAAGCGGCGGCAAAGTACTTTGCGCAATATTTGAAATCCGAGGCTGATGATCCAGCTGCAAAGTACGCAAAGAAGCGCTTGGCAGATTGGGGAATGAAGCCCTGATGACCGCCAACACTCGCCCAAAGCTCAGAGATCAAGTTGGTCGGTGTGCTGGCTGGGGATGTGGATAGGTCTTGGGCGGGGTGATTTAAAAACAATTCAGCCTGCCCTGCCACCCTTTGTGGTGGCTTCAAAAAAAGGGCCTGAGGTGAAGGTGCAAAAGCCCTGATTGCCCTTTTTTCACGTCAGCTTGAACAGCCGTTCTTTGCCTGAAGCAGTGCGAGCCATATTTTGCAGAGTGCTTCAGGAAATTGGCCCATTTCACCCATTCCATGGCCCCTCAACCGGCAGCCTCTGCTTCGTTTTTGCCATCGGCGCGGTAACCCGCCAGAACGTCATCCCACGGCACCACGCCCACACGCTCGGCCCACTTTGCCCACAGCAAGGCCAAATCGCTCACGACGTCCGGGCTGAAGGCCACCAAATTGGTCATTTCTGCCCGGTCTGTCTCCATGTCATAAAGCTCCCATTGACTGGGGTACTCGCGCACCAGTTTCCAGCGACCGCGCCTGACAGCGGCGTTGCCTGTGTGCTCCCAATACAAGGTGTGGTCGGCCGGTTCCTGGCCACCGCGCAGAACAGACAGCAGGCTTTGGCCGTCGCCTTGCGGGATGTGTCGGTCACTGCAGTTTTCTGGGTAGGGGACCTGCACGGCCTCCAGGATGGTCGGCAACACGTCGGTCAACTGGGATGGCGCCCGGACAATGGCGCCTTTGTCCAGCCCCCCTGCAGGCCAATGCACGATCAGGGGCGTGGAAATGCCGCCCTCATGCGTCCAGCGCTTGTAAAGGCGAAACGGCGTATTGGACAAGTTGGCCCAGGCCCGGCCGTAGCTGGCATAGGTGTCTTCCGGTCCAGGGACGATTGAAGGCTCGTTGCCGACTTGAAGATCACAGCCGTTTCGTGGTTTGAGGCGTTCCAGGTCAGGCCTGCGTTTGATGAACGCTTCAGCGCTGCCGTCCAGCGGAAGCACTTCAGCACAGGCCCCGTTGTCCGACATGAACAACACCAGGGTGTTTTCAAGCTGACCGGTCTCCTCCAGCGTGGAAAGGATTTGGCCGATCCCCTGATCCATTCGATACACCTGCGCGGCATAGACCTCCATGCGGCGGGCCTCCCAAGCTTTGTGCTGAGCATCTTCCCATGCAGGCTCTTCGGGGTCGCGTTCGCATGTTTTCACTGCGTCTGCCAGCAGCCCGGTTTCAGCCAGGCGCTGCATCCGCCGTTCACGCAACACATCCCAGCCTTCGTCGTAACGTCCACGGAATTTGGCGATGTCCTCTTCGCTCGCTTGAAGCGGCCAGTGCGGTGCGGTGTAAGCGACATACATGAAAAACGGCTGCTGGACCTGTGACTTTTCACGCACAAAGGCGCAGGCTTCGTGCGAGATCGCGTCTGTGTAGTAGTAATCATGTTGGTCCGTCGCTTCTGCTTCTGCGTTGCGTTCACCGCGGGTCAGCGATGCTGGCTGAAAGTAGGAGCAAGAACCCGCGAGCGTTCCGTAAAAGTGATCGAATCCGCGCCGTGTGGGCCATGCATCGTTGACCTGTCGGATATTCGAGGCCAAATGCCACTTGCCAACAAGCGAGGTGGCATAGCCCGCTGCAGACAGAATTTCAGCAACGGTGATGCAGCGGTCATTGAGGGAGCCCGGGTAGCCATGGGGGCGATCGTCTTTGGTCAAAATGCCGATGCCCGTCTGGTGCGGGTGCAGACCTGTCAACAGCGAAGCTCTTGAAGGGCTGCAGCGGGCCGTGTTGTAGAACTGGGAGAAACGCACACCACCGGCCGCCAGCCGGTCGATATGAGGTGTTTCAATCTCGCTGCCGTAACAACCGATGTCTGAGAATCCCATGTCATCGGCCAGGATCATGAGTACGTTGGGTTTGTTTGCCATGGGTCTTGGGTTCAATGGTCGCCGCAGTGTGCCCTGGTTCAGTCGAAGCTGATCTTGGCTTTCTTGACGAGTTGACCAATCTGGTCGTAGGACTTCTGCAAAGCTTGGCCATACTCCATGGGCGTAGATGCAAGAGGGGCAAATCCAGCGTTTTCGAGCTGCTGGCGAATTTCAGGCTGTTCCAGGAGCCGCTTTATTTCGGTGTTGATTCGGTTCACGGCAGCGGCAGGCGAGCCCGCCGGCATCAAAAGACCCCAGTAGTTGCCAAACGAAAAGCCTGGCACGCCCGACTCTGCAATGGTGGGCACGTTAGGAAGCACCGGAATGCGTTCTGCCGTCACGGCCAGCGCCTTGAGCTTGCCAGCCCTGACCTGGGACAAGGCACTGCCATCGATCAACACGTCGATATGGCCACCCAACAAGTCATTGAGCGCTGGTGCACCACCGCGGTAAGGCACGTGAGCGATGTCAAGCCCCGCCGCTGCCTGCAAGGCTTCAAGACACAGGTGTCCCATGGTGCCATTGCCAGCGGTGCCGCACTTGTACTTGCCCGGGTTGGCCTTGGCCAGTGCCAAAAACTCCTGGAACGATTTGGCCGGAAAAGTAGGCAGGGCGGTCACAACGATAGACACTTTGGCCAGGGTTGACACAGCGATAAAGTCTTTGGCAGGGTCGTACGGGACGTTGGGCTGAGCGTATCGGCTAACGACAAGGTCGCTCAGATTACCGAGCCCGATGGTGTGGCCATCGGCAAGTGCACGTGCAGCGGCCGTCATCCCGATCACGCCGCCAGCTCCTGCGCGGTTTTCCACGACCACTGGCTGACCGAGTGTTTTGGCCAGCGGCACCGAAAAAATACGGGCCAAAATGTCCGTATTGCCACCGGGCGGGTTGGGGACAATCAGCGTGATGGCCTTGCTCGGGTAGGTGGGCTGCGCCAGCAAGGTCGAGGGAAAACTCCCAGCCACCGCGACCGCAGAAGCTGCGCCAAGCAGGGTGCGGCGAGTGAGCGGGACCTTGGTCAAGCTGTCGCCAGAGTACATGGATGGGTCAGTGATGGGTTTCATGAAATGTCTCCGGTATTGATGTAAGGAACCAGCACGGTGGTCAGGCTTGCCAAGCAATCTAATGCCTGTTGAAGGGGATGAATCTCCCAGGGTTTCTTGGAGGCTTGTTGGTTTATGCTGAAACCTCGGTCGCGTTTCTCTCGGCCAGTTGCCGGTAGAAGTTCACCTCAGCTTGAGCAGATGGAATATACCCAATTGCGGACAGCAGTCGTTAATGGTTGAACCAGGACACACATTGCAGGATCGCCAGTTCCAGTGCCTCCTTGCTGTTCCGAAATCCGTATCTGACCTCGATTTTTTCGGCTGGCAAGCCCGTCTGAACGCAGCCTTTCGCCAGTTCATTGAAGAGCACCCGCTCAAGCCTTGAAAAACGGTATCTGACCCAAAGTTCCAAGAACTTGCCAATGCGTGCTAGAGTTATTCAAGGGAAAAAAGCATTGACTCTGGCTTCAGTCCTAAGTGGGTAAGTTGATCGGCACGTTCGGGGCGACCATTGGCCGCTTTGAGTGCGGTGAAAGGACTCCTTGCATTGACTTGACCAAGTCTTTAGCCGAGATTTTTGGGGTGTCGCAGGACTAACTGGTGTGGCTGCACAGGCAGACCACCCTCTCGCAGGACATTTCGATGCTGGAGCGCGTTCGCGCCACCGGCGATTTGCTGCCCGATGAGCGCGACAAGCTGTGGGGGGCTCGAGCCCTGTGGCGCGATGCGCGCACGGCTCGCATACGCGGCAGCGTAAAGGAAGGATTCGAGATGAGTGCAGTGGTATTTGAGCATGTGCCGGTGGCCGATTTGCCGGCAGCCTGGCGCGCGAAGCTGGACAAGAGCGGCGATACGCTCGTGACGGTGCGCATCGAGGAAGAAGTCCAAGCCGCTCTGGCCGAGGGATTCACGACCGACGATCCGGCCTTCGGCATCTGGCGTGACCGCGAGGACATGGCTGACGTAGCGGCCCATGTGCGAAATATCCGCCAGCCACGCTACAACCACGACGGCTCGCGCCACGAGCCTTGAAGATGCTGGTCGATACCGATGTGCTGATCTGGCATCTGCCCGGCTACCCGAACGCCACGCGCCGGCTCGATGAACTCGGTGCGCTTACGCTGTCGGCCATCAGCTGGTTTGAACTCCTACAGGGCATGCGCAACAAGGCTGAGCTGCTGGCAGTAAAGAAAATGCTCGACAAGCGCTCAGCCAGGCTACTGCCTGTGACCGAGGCCATCACGCTGCGTGCCACCGAACTGATGGAGTCGCTGACCCTCAGCCACGGGTTGCAGATGGGCGATGCGCTCATCGCCGCCACCGCCATCGAGCACCAACTGTCCATGCTGACCGCCAACGTCAAGCACTTCGGAGCCGTCGAGGGGCTCCATATCGAGTCTTTCTCGCCTTGATGCAGCAGCTTCACCCGCGTGAAATCAGCCTGTGGCTGGTCTCACCCGTGAGTTAAGCAGGGCGCCATCAAGCCAGACACAAGCACCATGCGCGGAGCCGAAACTTTCACCGAGCGCCTGTTCAGCGTTCGACGCCTTGACGACTTCGTGCCGCAGAACAATCCTCCCTCAGCCCGTTTTCCAGATGTTCAGTCAGGCTTTGTAGAAGATTGAGTCGCTGCGCTCGAGCATGTAAGCAGCCGAAATCAAGGGCGGTCGATCCAGCATTGCGCATGAGAAGTTGCTCAGAGCCATGCTGCTGCAAATTTTCAAAAGCGTGCGCTCTGAACGCCTGCTGATGGAGCAGAGCCAATACAACTTGCTGTTTCGCTGGTTCGTCGGCTTGTCCATGGACGACAGTGTCTGGATGCCCACGGTCTTCACCAAAAACCGCAAGCGCTTGATCTCGCAAGATGACGCGATCGAGCTCTTCAATGCCTTGCTGGCCATCGCAGAGCAAAACTGATGCACCGCAGGGGCAACACGGCCAGCGAGCTGCGCTTCATGGGCGACAGTCATGACGCTTGCAGACGGGCTGTTCAATGTTGATCGGCGTGCTGCACGCATCCGCCGCGCCCCTGCACAAACAAGACAAGCCCCACCCCACAAGGCCAGGTACAGCAATGGACCAAAACCGCCGTGTCGTCTTAATAGGCAAGGATGCTAACGCGGGATAGCCGCAGGAAATTTCCAATTATTTACATTTTTAATGTCACCAGATGTCAAGATATTGACTCAGGCAAAAATAATTTTCCGCCACGGCAATATATTTGTGGCGCAACCCAGCAATGAGGAAAAAAGATATTTTCAGATTTTTGCTTACTGGGTCTGAACACCTCCCCTTTATTGGAGGTTCGGAATTCATGGAATTTTTTATAATTCTTGAAGACTTAAATTGCTCGTACAGGAGAAATTTTCAATGGACAGATTGACAGGCAAGGTGGCAATTGTCACAGGTGGCGCTTCAGGCTTGGGCAAGGAAAGCGCTACCTTGATGGTACAAGAAGGTGCCCGGGTGGTGATCACTGATATTAATTCCGAGGCGGGTACGGCGCTGGCTGAGGAATTAGGGCCGAACGCGGTTTTTGTCCATCACGACGTTAGCAAGGAAGGCGAATGGGTGAAGGTCATCGCAGATACTGAAAAACGCTTTGGTCGACTCGATGTACTGGTCAATAACGCAGGTGTCGTGGTGTTGGCGGATGTTGAAAATACGACCGAGGAGCAGTGGCGGTTCGCCCATTCCGTTGGCACCGACGGTACTTTTTACGGTTGCAAGCACGCCATTGCGGCGATGCGCCGTGCAGGCGGCGGCTCCATCATCAATATGTCATCCCTGGCCGGTATCCGAGGCTACCCCGCCATATTTGCTTATTCGGCCAGCAAGGGGGCAATCGCCGCCATGAGCAAGTCGGTGGCGGTGTACTGCGCACAGCAAAAACTGCGTATTCGTTGCAACTCTATCCACCCGGGCATCATCCGAACGCCACTGGTAGAAGCTTTCCAAAAAAATATGCGCGAGGCCATGGGCGCAGAAGAACTCCCTTTTGACAAAGCTTCGCAGGGCCGTCCTGACGATGTGGGATGGATGGTGGTCTACCTGGCGTCTGACGAATCAAAGCATGTCAACGGCGCAGAAATGGTGATCGACAACAGCGCCAGCGTGACCGAGGGCTTTGTGCCCGCATAAATGATTGGAACGGAGACCGATGATGTTCAATATTCAGGCCAGTCACGAATTCGAAGCACCTGCCGATGCTGTGTGGAACTATCTGGAAGATTTTGGCCATATCGAACGCTGGTGGCCTCAAGATGCAGAAGCGATAAAGATCGAAAGGATCGTGCTAGAAGGCGAAGGGGTAGGCATGACCCGCCATATTTACAACGCTTTCATGACCTCACCTGTCAGCGAACGCCTTGACGGGCTCGAACCAAGTACCAAGACGCTGCGACTGGCGATCGTGGGCGAGCGCCCTGCTGGGCTGACCTTCTACCAGGCCGTTGGCCAAGTTGTTGACTTGCCTGGCAATCGCTGTCGGCTCGATTACCGAGGCGAATTTACCACCCATTCCGGCCAGCCTGAAGAGGCCCATGCATTTCTGGCAGAAGCCTATCGCCTGATGTTTGTGGGTTTGACTGCAGCTTTGGCCAGGGCAACTTAATTCAACAGCACCGGCCCAAGTTCCTGAGTGTTCTGGGCGATTCGATGCTTTAGCGGATTGGTGAAAGCAACTGGAGCTGGCGTGGATACCGACCGGGCAGAACTTCATCGTGCCTTGCAAGCCTGAGCCTGGTGATCCAGAACTGTGCTTTTGAAATCAACGAAAAAGGGAACTCTGGAACATGAACGAATATCGATACTGGCGCCTCAATTCTCGCCCCTTGGGGCACGATTATTCCTCCGCACTGTCGCTAGAAACCGCAGATCTACCATCGGTCGCAGAGGGACAAGTGCTGGTCCGTGCCGATTATCTTTCGATGGATGCGGGTGTGCGGGTCTGGATGAGCGCCCGCGAAGACAGCTATTCCCCACCCATCCCGCTGGGTACCCCGATGCAGGGCCAGTTTCTCGGGCCTGTGCTTGAATCACGCGCCCCCGGGTTCAAGCCTGGTGACATGGTGCGTGGCTTCGGGCATTGGGCGACACACTCGCTCGTTGATCCCGCGTTGTCCGGACTCATGTTGCTCGACCAGTCGGTGCGGGATATCCGCGACCATTTTGGCCCGTTGGGACTCAATGGCTGGACTGCCTATTGCGGCCTGATCGATGTGCTTGAACTCAAAGGCGGCGAAACCGTCTTGGTGTCAGCCGCGGCCGGTGCAACCGGCAGCATTGCCTGTCAGATTGCCCGAAATATGGGATGCCGGGTTGTTGCAATCGCTGGCTCGGACGAGAAATGCGCATGGCTGACAGGAACGCTTGGCGCTGATATTGCCATCAACTACAAAAAACAAAAAGTTGGCGACGAGCTTGCAAAAATCAAAGATGGGATTGACGTGTACTTTGAAAATGTAGGCGGGGAGTTACTGGACGCCGTCTTTCCCAATATGGCGCATTACGGTCGCATTGGAATTTGCGGACTGATTGCAGGCTATACCTCAAGCCATGGCTTGCCAGGCCCCGCTCGCTTCGACCAGATCCTCATGAAACGACTCACGGTGAAGGGCATCTTTTTGCCTGATTTTCTGGCAAGAGGTGTTAATTATTATGAGCCGCTCAAAAAATGGTATGACGAAAACAAGCTGGCGGGTGATTTTGATGAAATCAGAGGCATGAATCATGTTCTGCTCGCATTCGAGCGACTGATGCGTGGACAAAATCAGGGCAAGGTTCTGGTTGACGTGCGCGGGTCATCTTATTGAGTGTTTGATTGATTCCTTCAGTGCCGCCTGTGCGAGCGCGGTACTGAAACAAAAAAGGGGGGCATATGACGCAAAAAGAGATGGATCTCGCATCACAAAGACTGCAAGGCCGAGTGGGCTTTGTGTCTGGCGGGCTGCGAGGCATAGGGCTGGGCTGCGTCAAGAGATTCTTGGCCGAAGGGGCCGAGGTGGTGCTGTCAGACCTCGATGCGGCAGACAGCGAAACGGTGGGTGAGGTGATGTCCCAATTGGGGTCCGGCGCAAGTTACGTGCAGGCCAATGTGACCAAGGAGGAGGATTGGCTGCGTGCGCGCGATGCTGTTCAGCAGCGCCACGGGGCGCTTCATATCCTCGTCAACAACGCAGGCGTCGATCTCACTGGGCCCGTCGAAGCGATGACGATGGAAAGCTGGCGTCGCATCATGGACGTCAACGTCGATGGGGTTTTTCTCGGTGTCAAGACATTTGTACCCTTGATGGCTGAAAGCGGAAAAGCCGTCAAAGGCGGAGCCTCCATCATCAATGTCAGCTCGATCATGGGAATGGTCGGGTTCAACGATATTTCCGCCTACAACGCGTCCAAGGGCGCGGTGCGCATGTTCACCAAAGGCATTGCCATTGAATTTGCGCAGAAGAAGATGGGCATACGCGCTAACTCCCTCCACCCTGGCTTTGTGCTCACGCCTTTGTTACATGCCGGATTCCAGCGCTGGGTCGACAGCGGCTTTGCACAAAAAAAGGAGCAGTTGATCGATGCCATGTCCGCTGCCACACCCATGGGGCGCCTTGCAGATCCGGCAGAACTGGCCAGCGGTGCCTTTTTCCTTGCAAGCGCCGACAGTGCTTACATGACAGGGGCAGAGCTGGTCATGGATGGCGGCTGGACTGCGCAATGACCATCGCACTCGAGGGCGCAGTTGTCCTGATCACGGGCGCCAACGGCGGTATTGGTCGGGAATTGTGCAAGGCGGTGACAGCGGCCAAGGCAAGGGTTGTGGCCACCGATCTGACAGCCGACGCAAGGAACATTGTTTGCGATTTTTATGTCCAGCATGATGTCAGCCGCGCCGCTGACTGGGCACGGGTGGCCCGTGAAATTGAGTCCCGCTATGGGCGCTTGGATGGCCTGGTCAATAACGCTGGCATCTCCATCGTGGGGAAATTCGAAGACTGCCCCTTGTCTGAATGGCACAGGGTCCATTCCGTCAATGTCGACGGTGTCGTCCTGGGCGTACAAGCTTGCCTTGAGCTGCTCAGAGCTGGGGGGAGCGCGCGCAAAGGCGGGGCCTCCATCGTCAACTTTTCTAGCGTTGGCGGGCTGAGAGGGGCGGCTTTCAATGCCGCCTACTGCACCAGCAAAGCAGCCGTAAAAATGCTCAGCAAATGCTTGGGTGCAGAGTTTGCCGCGCTAGGCTACAACATACGTTGCAATTCGGTTCACCCTGGCGGGATAGACACCGATATGCTGCGCGGGATCATGGAGAGTTACGTCAAACTTGGTGTTGTGCCTAACTACGAGACGGCTGAAGCGGCCATCAAGGCCAGACACCCGATCGGACGCTTGGGCAGGCCCGATGAGCTCGGCGGTGGCGTTGTGTATCTTTTGTCAGAGGAAGCCAGTTTTGTGACTTGTTCTGAATTCCTCATTGATGGCGGCTTCACACAGATCTAGCTGAAACTCTGGCGCCTTGCCAGGTGGCCAATTGCGGCCACGCTCGCCTGCGGCACGCAGAACCCACTGAACGGGAAAAAGCTTTGGCCTTGTGCAAGGGCGGCATGGGTTGTTCAACCCACCACCAAATCACCTTGCTCCAAGCGCACCCGAACGTAGCGCCTGAGCTCATCCTTGCGGACCTTGCCGGAGGCGGTGTGCGGTAGTTTTTCGAGGATCAGCAGGCACTCAGGGTGCTTCTGGCGAGCAATTCTTGCTTCAGCGAGGTGACTGAGCAATTGATCCAGCGTCAGACTGCATCCGGGCTTCAGAGTCACCACGGCACACACCGTTTCGCCCAGCCGCGCATGTGGCATGGACACGATGGCGGCCTTTTCTATCTCGGGATGAAGATGCAGGATGTCCTCGACTTCCTTGGCACTGATTTTTTCTCCGCCGCGGTTGATGAGGTCTTTTTTACGGCCGGTGACGACGATGGCGCCTTCCTGCGTCAGCCGACCCAGGTCGCCTGAGCGAAAATATCCACTGGCGTCAAAACAGTCGGTGTTTTGGCCCAGGTCGGTGTAGCCAAGCAGCATGGCAGGGCCACGCACCAGGATTTCGCCTTCATCACCGGGAGGGACACCGAGGCCAGCGTCATCAACGATATGGACCTCGTAAAAACCAACGTGTCCGTCTGTATCGGCGGCAAGCTCCCCTTGCCCCGGGTCGAAGAAACCGATGGTCGTCAAGGGCACTTCGCTAGACCCGTAGACTCTGAACGGAGAGCAGTTTTCAAGGATGGCGGCTGCCTTTCGGATCAAGGCACCTGGCACGGCAGCACCACCGCATGCATAGGTCCGAAGCGAAGGCAGACGGCGGCCCTGCTTCTCGGCCTCAAGCACCAACTCCTGCAGAAAGGGGGTTGCACCCATGCTGATGGTCACCTGCTCTTTGTCGATCAGATCGACGCCCAATGCAGCATCCCAACGCTCCATGAAGACTGTCCGAACGCCGCACAGCAGGGGCAGTTCAAGACCCGATCCGAAACCCGTCACATGCGTCACCGGCGAGGCCATCAGCATGGTGTCACCCTCCCCCTGACCCCAGAGCTCAAAGGCGCGGCGGACTGCAAACGACATGGTGTTGTGTGTGTGCAGCACACCTTTGGGATGCCCAGTGGTGCCAGAGGTGTACAAAATCAGCTTGATGGCATTGGGGTCGACTTTAGGCAAGCCTGGCAAGGGCAGGCGCGACTCAACAAGCGCCTCGAAACGCTCAGCCTCATGGTGCCCGGGATCGCCCCGGACAGACACGATCAAGCTCAAGGAAGGCAGATGCGGGGCCAGACGCTGCATCATGTCCAAATAATCGAAGCCACGATAAAGCGTGGGAATAAAAATGGCCTTGGCCCTGCAATCGGCCAGCATAAAGCGAACTTCGGCATCGCGGTATATCGGCACGATGGGAGCAACAACCAGGCCCAATAGCGATGCGGCCAAGTCGATCACCATGGACTCAGACCAGCTCGGCAATTGAAAGCTGACGACGTCACCGGCCCGCAAACCCCGCATGAGCAAGCTCGCTGCCAAGGATTGGGCATCAGCAAGAAGGCTGCTGATCGCATAGGGCTTGCCCTCGAAAACATGGGTGATGCGGTCAGGCGCCCTGGCTGCCAATTCAAGGGCCAAGTCGGAGACGGTGGTGTTCTGCCAGGCGCCGCTGCGCGTGTGGCTTGCAATCAATTCATCTGTCAGGCGAACCTGCCAGCGGCTGATATCGGTCTTCATGCGCATTCCTCTCGATTGCGGCTTGGGGCAGCGGCCATGAAGGCCTCGAAGTGTTGGTCGCGGTTGCCGAACAGACCGGCCAGCACCATCAAGCGGCGGAAATAGTGGCTGACATCGAGCTCTTCTGTCACCCCCAGACCACCATGCATTTGAATCGCCTCGTTGCCGATGTGTCGGGCGGCGCTGATGATGAACGCACGCGCTCCAGCGATGAGCCGGGTGCGCTCCTCCCCCTGCATCGTCAGGGCAAGCTGGGCCGCCTCAACCAGCGCACGCACCTCTTGATGCAGCAGATAGAGTTCAACCATCCGATGCTGCAAGGCCTGGTTGCTGCCAAGGGTGCGGCCAAACTGCTTGCGGATCTTCAGGTAGGCCTTGGTGGTTTCAACCAATGAGTCGACCACGCCCAAGGTTTCAGCGCACAGCGCAATGCTCGCCTCATCGCGAGCCAGCGCAATGGCGCTTGCGGCCTTGTCCTGGGATAGGCCGAGCAACTGAGCGGCCGCGCCATTGAAATGAAAGGAGGCCGCACTGCGACCGTCTACCAGGCGGTAGGCATGGCCTTGCACCTGATCCGCCTCAAGCACACACAACACCGGCTTGCCTTCGGCCTGTGCAGCCACGATCAGCTTTCCTGCGACATCGCCGTGCAACACATTGAGCTGCCGGCCAAACAGAAGACCGTCCTGGAATACGCATGGATCTTGCGCGTCTTGCTCAAGCGCACAGGCCAGCGTCATGGAGCCATCGGCAAGGCTTGGGAGCCAGGCCGCCAGTTGCTGCTGACTGCCCTGCCTCAACAACAAACCCGTACCAAGAACAGTGCTGGCAAGCAGGGGCTCCATCAAGAGCCGGCTACCGACGGCCTGCATGAACACGCCTATGGCTGGGGCATCCGCATCGATACCGCCCTGCTCTTCCGGCAAACGCAGTGCCAGCCATCCAAATTCTGCATAGTCATTCCAGGCCTGAGCACTGAAACCCCGGGCTTGAGCCAACACAAGCTTGCGCTGAAGGAAACTGTAATGCTCCTCGGTATAACGCTGGATGCTGTCGCGCAGCATGGCGATCGTGCCAGGGTCGGTCACAGTCCGCATACCGTTTTAGCGATGATGTTGCGCTGAATCTCAGACGAGCCGCCAAAGATCGTGCTGGCGCGGTTGTACAAATGGTCCTTGATCAGCCCTCCGGCATCATCTGGGCCCAGGGGCGGCAAACCAGCCGAATGCAGGGACACCGGGTCATAGGCCATACCGGCATGGCCCAAGAGATCAATGCAGGCCTCGGCGATGTCTTGGTGGAGCTCAGGGCCACGAATCTTGATCAAGGAGGCTTCGCCACCGTTGTCCGTGGCCTCACTCATTGCCCTCACCGCGAGATACGCGGTCTGCTCAAGGGCCAGCAGACGCAGATCGAACTCACCCAATCGATGTCGCACCAGAGGGCTGTCGCCAAGGAAACCACCTCGGCCATCTGGCAATGTTGCGGCGAGTTCTTGCGCACGGTCAAGCGCATGCCAGGCCATGCCCACCAGAGAGCCGGTGGTGCGTTCATTTTGGAGCAGGAATTTGGCATAGGTCCAGCCGCCGCCCTCCTCGCCAATCAAGTTTTCGGCTGGCACACGAACATCCTCCAACCACACCTCGTTGACATGATGAAAGCCATCCATGGTTCCGATTTTTCTGACCGTCACCCCGGGGCTCTTCATATCGATCAGCAAAAAAGAGATGGCGTTTTGGGGGCGCCCCTTTTCGCCACTGATGACTGAATCCGAGGGCGAAACTGCGGTTCGGACCAAACAGAACAGCCAGTCGGCCCAATGCGCGTAGGTGGTCCAAACCTTTTGCCCATTGACCACATACTCATCGCCGTCGCGCACGGCCGTCGTGCGCAGGCTGGCCAGGTCGGATCCGGCCTGTGGCTCGGAATAACCCTGGGCCCAGAACTCATCGGTATTGACGATGGGCGGCAAAAAGCGCTGTTTCTGCGCCTGCGACCCATAGGTGTAAATGACGGGCCCAACGTATTTGACCCCAAAAGGGATCACCCAAGGCATGCCCTGGCGCGCCAGTTCATCTTCGAATACGAAGCGCTCTAACATCGACCAGGCTTGGCCCCCATAGGCAAGCGGCCAGTGAGCCACCGCCCAACCCTGTTGATGGAGCAGTCGCATCCACTGCACATAGTCTTCCTTGCCCAATACCTGATGGCGGCGCGACTTCTCGCGCAAGGCCTTAGGCACGGTCTTGGCGCAAAAATCCTGAATTTCCTCACGCAATCGGGCAGCGCGTGCCTGTGCTTGCTCGCTCATGTTCAGGTTTCGTTGTGCAGCAGGGTCAAGCCTGCTTCTGGAGACAACCTGACCAATTGAATGCCCTGGTTTTTCCCATGAAACACCCTGGCCATCGCGTCAACAATGCTGTCCAAACCATCGAGAATTTCAATCTGATACTTCAGACTGCCGTCCAGCACCCAGGTCTGCAGTTGCTGAATCACCTCGGCATACCGACCAAAGTAATCGCGCACCAAGAACCCTTCCATCGTTGCTGTCTTATTCACCAACTGCATCAAGGAGCTTGTTTTTTGGGTGACACCGCCGTTGTAGCTCGAAATCAAGCCGCACAGCGCAATACGCGCATGGTCGTTGATGCGATCGAGGATCAGGTCGAAAATCTCACCGCCTACGTTTTCAAAAACAAGGTCGATGCCTTGCGGACACAAGGCGTCCAGCCTTTGCCCCACCTCACCGGCCTTGTAATCGATCACCGCATCGATGCCACACTCCCTCTCAAGCCAGGCGCATTTCTGAGGTCCGCCGGCGATGCCGACCACCTTCAAGCCCAGCTTCTTGCCAATTTGGCAGACGAGCGAACCTACGCTGCCAGCGGCTGCAGTCACCACCAAGGTCTGTCCGGCAACCGGACGACAGATTTCTGTCAACCCGCAATAAGCTGTCAGCCCCTGGACATCAAGGACAGACCGATAAGCCGCCAGAGGCACGCCGGCCTGTGCAGAAATCGGCATCAGCTGTTCGCCTGTAGCGACAAACCATTCCTGGCAGCCCCCCATGCCGTTCACGTACATACCAGGCACAAATCCTGGATGATTGGACCTCTCAACGACTCCCAGTGTGATACCGCTCATCACCTCGCCCAAGGTCTGCGCAGGCATGTAACTGTCGCGCTCGTTCATCCACATGCGCATGGCAGGCGGAATCAGAAGGTAAATCGTTCTGACAAGCACCTCACCAGCGCCGGGCTGGGGCATGGGCGCGCTCACAATGGTGAAATGCTCTGCTGCGAGCTCGCCATCTGGCCGCGCCACCAAGCGCCACTGTTGGTTCAACTGATTCATCGCACTTCATCCAAGCCGAGGTATTTGTCGAGCGTCACATGGTGATGCCGAATTCGGCTCTCCTGGTATGTCGCGAGACTCACCGCTCCCTTGTGTGAAGCCTTCAGGCCCTTCATCATGTAGGGCAAATTTCGCATGTCCTGATCGAACACGGCACCCAGAGCGCCGATTTCTGCAGCGCTCGAAAATGGCGCATCGTCGGCGAGGCGATTCACTCGCGCGGCTGGAGGACACTCCGTTCCCTCTGCGTGGCGACCCAAAATCAGCACGTCAAAGAGGCAGCTTTCATGGTTGTCGCCGTCGGGAATCACCCGATACACAATATTGCTGCCGAAACCGGCCCAGATCTGGGTATTCGGAAAAACTGAATAAAGAATTGCATCTTCGAGCTCTGCCAGCGTGGCCTGACCCAGATCCGCACCCGCAGCCGCGCCAAATATTTCACGGTTCAGTTCGCCTATGTATTTGCGTGCCGTCATACCGTCAGGAAGGGTGTATTTTCCAGCGTCACTGGAAGCCATGCGACCAGATTCCTGCAGAATGTCGCGCAACACGACCTTTTCCGAAACGCCCGTCAGGTGAGGGCCAACGATACCCATGGGTGTGATGCTTCGGCTGAGGTTGTCGCCATACATGTCATATTGACTGTCTAAACAGCCGGTGAAAGTCATGATTTGCGGGTGTGTAGCACGGGTATGCATGGACTCCATAAAGGCCTCTTGTGCCACTTTCCAGTTGCACGGAATTTTTCGTTGGACATGCGCCTGGATGTAGGCCCGATCAAAAAAGTAGGCCTTGAAGTGTTCAGGCAGCACATCAAGATAATCGAGCAGCGGTGCTGCGTCAGCGTCAAAGTTAATGAATACAAAGCCGGCCCAAGTATCGACCCGCACCTGAGGCAAGGACAGGTCCTGCTCTTTCAGGTGGCAGAAGTCCCAGGCGCTGGGCAGGCTCTTGAACTTTCCACAGACGTCCCAGGTGAAGCCATGGTAAGGACACTTTAATACAGCGGTAGAGCCGCTGGCCGTGCGCAAAGCGCGGCCGCGATGCAAACAGGAATTGTGAAAGCCACGAATCACCCCATCGTCGCCTCGGATCACCACCACTGATTGATCGACAATGTCATACACGATGTTGTCACCGGCATTCGGTATCTGGTCTGTGCGGCCTACAAATTGCCAGACCTTTGACCACATCTTTTCAGCTTCCAGCCTGTGAAACTCGCGCGATGTGTAACGCCAGATCGGCATGTCCACGTCACTGAAGCCGGGATGGGATGGTTTCAGAAAATCTGGCACTGGAACGGTTTCCTGGGCCAGCAATCGCTGGAAGACCCCAGGATCGCCGACATCGTCCTGAGTCAGTTCAGTAAATTCTCTTTTGGAAATTGAGTTCATGGTTGCTCCTGTAAGAAAGCGATTAAGCTGCGGTGCTGACCCTTGCAACAAGGTCTAGCGCTGAAGAATCGTCACGCTACTGACGCCCGGCGCACCATAGACGTGGGTGTAGCCCAGCTTTGGCTGCCCAGGAACCTGCCGTCGGCCAGCTTCCTGACGCAATTGCCGGCATATTTCAATGACTTGTCTAAGCCCCGATGCACCCACGGGCTCACCGTTGGCCAGACAGCCGCCATCTGTATTGACGGGCAGGCGACCGCCTATATCAGTCTGGCCATGGCGCAGCAGGTGATTTTGCTCACCATGCTCGCAAAAGCCGTTCTCTGCGATATGGATCAGTTCGGATCCCGAGTCAGTGTCTTGCAGCTGAATCACATCGATATCGGATGGCCCGACGCCGGCCGCTTCATAGGCAGCCTTGGATGCTGTCACCGTAGGAGACTGCGCCGCATCGGCCACCAGCGAGGGGCTGAACACCTCGAACGATCCGTGATATCGACTTCGCAGGGCCGCCGCCTTGACGATGATGGGCTTGCTGGTGTAGCGATGAGCATCGGCCGACTTGCATAACACGAGGGCGGCACCGCCTTCGCCTGGATTGCAGAACATGAACTTGCGCAGGGGAAGACTGACAGGGGCGGAGTTGGCGATTTCCTCGTAGCTCAATTCACGCTGGCGCCAAGCCTGCGGATTGATAGATCCATTGCGGAAGGCACGCTGCGCCGATCGGATCAATGCATCCTCGCTCAGGCCGTGGTCGTGCATATAGCGTTGGGTCTTCAGGGCAAAAAACTGGGTTGTCAGCATCAACCCGGTCTCGCCGTACCAATCCTCCAGCCCCCACTGCGAGGGCTGTGGGTTGAAGGCCCCACGGGGATGCTTGTCAAAACCAACGGCCACGCCAATGTCTGCCATACCCGACTGAATGGCGGCTATCACGCTGGCCAGTGCGCTGCCCCCCGTTGCACACCCATTGGCCACGTTGACAAATGGCAGCCCAGTCAAGCCGAGCAAATTGGTCAATGCATCCGCATTGCCAGCGTCCTGGCTGCCTCCATAGGCCACACCCACTTGTTGCCAAGTGAGCCCTGCATCGAGAAGCGCGTTTCGCACGGCCACAGCGCCCTGCTCCAGTCCCGATACACCTTCGGTCCTGCCGAATTGATGCATACCCACACCGATGATGGCCACGTCATTGCGCATCAGAGTTCTCCAAAACCGCACAAAATGCAAAAGTTGACCAAATCTGGCCCTGCTCGTCAGTCCGGTAGTTCTCCAGCGTCAGTTGCATGGGCATACCGATCTGCAAACGCCTGATGTCATCGGCGATAAGGCGGCTCTCAATCTTGATGCCTGAGGGCATCTCCACATAGCCAACGCCATACGGCTTAAAGGTGGCCTCGGTCTCGCCGCTGTTATAGGGCGACTTCGGCAAAAAACCCTGAACGGTCCATGACCAAAGAATCCCTGAGGCGCCGAGAGGATGAACCTCGAACAGGGTATGGCTGCAACGAGTACAAGCATGACAAGACGGGAAATAAATCTCACCGCAGCGGGTGCAGCGGCTGCCGACAAGTTGCAATGAGTGGCCATCAGGCGCCACCAAGTGAGGGCAGGATAGCCTGGCTTGCTGATTCATCTGGATACCTCTGGAACGGTGTGCTCGCAGACGAAAAAACAATGGGCTGACCTTCGTCTTTTGTCATCTGCTTGATAACAAGCAGCCCACCGCCCATGGTTCCAGCAAGGAACGCCGCGCCAATTCATACCCGGTGTGGCCTCGCTATGGCGCGCCTGTGAATAAATCGTCATAAATGCTGACATTTTTTGCACAATAAATATGATTCAGGACAGACGTTCTGAATGACCGTAATCCACCGTAATGGTGGTTGCATTGATGTAGGAACCCGCCTCACTGACCAGCAGCAGCAGTGCGCCGTCGAGTTCTTCCACGCGGCCCAGCCGTTTTGGTGGCAAAGAGGCTATCGCCTGCTTACCCAAATCGGTTTCGAAGAACGGATTCGTCATCTCGGACGGAAAATAACCAGGCGCAATGGCATTGACGCGTATGTGATGGGGCAACAAGTCCATGGCCAAGTACTTTGTCAGTTGGATCAAGGCGCCTTTGCTGGTGCCGTAGCTGGAAAAATTCTGTATAGCCCCTTTTCCAAGGATGGAGGCGATATTCACGACTGCACCTTTTTGACCTTTGGCGATGAGACGCACCGCCATTTCCTTGGAAACGAAATAAGGGGCAGAAAGATTGACATCGATAACAGATGTCCATTCTTCAGGAGCCATGTCCACAAAACTGGTGCGAGAGGTCTGCCCTGCGTTGTTGACCAAGATGTCGACAGCCCCCCAGAGATCCTCGATCGCATCGAATGCCCGCTTGATGGAGTCGCGGTCAGACACATCCATCACGCATGCGATAGCGCTACCTCCTTCAGAATTGATATTGCTTGCGACCTCCTCAAGGCGGTCCATGCGGCGACCTGCGACGGCCACCCTGACGCCATGCTCCGCTAGCATGGTTGCAAAATGAGCACCAATACCGGAGCCGGCGCCGGTGACCAAGGCAACCCGGCCAGCAACTGAAAAGCGTTGTTCGATCGTATTTCTCATTTCATCTCCTTTTATAAGTCGCCAGGTTCAGCCAACTGCTCGGCAATGAAGCGCAAGAAGCGCGCTGCATCAGCTCCATTGATGACGCGGTGGTCATAGCTCAAGGACAAGGGCAGCATCGACGCAGCGACAAGCTTGCCGTCGCGCAACATGAGCTTTTCAGTAGCGCGGCTCACACCAAGAATGGCCAGTTCGGGGGCGTTAATGATGGGTGTAAAGCCTGTCCCGCCTATCGATCCGAGCGAGCTGATCGAGAAACATCCACCCGACATTTCCGACATCGGCAAACCCCTGCCGCGGGCGCGCGATGCCTTGTCATTCAATTCTGCTGAAAGCTCGGGAATCGATTTTTTATCGCAGTCCCGCAACACCGGTACCAGCAGCCCTTGTCCGGTTTCGACAGCCACACCAATATGGAAATACTGCTTCAATATCAAGGTTTCGCCATCAGCCGCAAGCGATGCATTGAAACGTGGGAATGCTGCCAATGCGCGAGCTACAGCTTTAATAAGGTAAGGAACGGGCGTGAGCTTGATGCCCAATTTCTCACCCATCTGCTTGCGCTGTAATTCAAGCGAATCAATATCGACTTCATCATGATGGGTCACATGTGGAATCTGTGCCCAGTTCCTCGACAGAAAAGATGAGACCAGCTTTTGCTGGCGTGACAGAGCAACAGATTCGACCATGCCGAATTTGCCAAAGTCGACCGATGGCATGGGGGGAAGGTTCGCCGGCCAGACAAGGCTGCCTTGCACCTCTGAGGTCATACGATTTCGCCGATCACCGTACCGACAATATAGGTTTCACCTGCAGGTGAGAGTATCTTAAGAACACCTGAGACCGGCGCTTCAATTTCTTCGACCGACTTTTCGCTTTCGATCGCGTAGAGCGGTTGACCGGCAGCGACCGCAGCGCCGTCGCTGATCATCCATTCGGCCAACAAAGCCTCATTCACTGAAAACCCAAGCTTGGGCAGAATTATTTGTGTAGTCACCACTGTCTCCGCACTGATTTTTTACTATTTGAGAACTTGCCGTATCGCTGCCGTGATTCGCTCCGAAGTCGGAACAAATGCAGCCTCCAGTGGCTTGGAATAGGGCACAGGGGAGCGCATGGATCCCACCCGAAGGACTGGCGCCTTGAGCGTGTCAAACAGTTCCCTGTGTAATTGGGCTGCAATCTCGGCACCTATTCCAAAATCCACGTTGGCTTCATGCACGATCACCGCGCGCCTGGTCTTGGCCACCGATTGACAAAGTGTTGGCATATCGAGTGGCGAAATCGTGCGCAGGTCTATGATCTCCAGCGAAATGCCCTCTTTGGCCAACTGGTCAGCAACGACTATCACATCGTGAAGGGTGCGGCTATAACTGACCACGGTCGCATCCGTGCCCGCACGGAGTACATTGGCTTTACCTATCGGTACCCGTGCGCCGGTTATCGGGGCAATTCCGGGCACAAAATACAAAGGCATGTTTTCAATGAAAATACAGGGATCGTCATCGAAAATACATGAGAGCAACAAACCATAAGCATCTGCAGGACTCGATGGCGCGACCACTTTCAGACCGGCGGTATGAGCGAACCAGGCCTCCAAATAATCTGAATGTTGGCCGCCAGTGCCAAATCCTGCGCCGGTGGTGGTGCGTATGGTCAATGGCACATGAGTTTGACCTCCCGTCATATACCGCAGCTTTGCCGCATGATTAACAATTTGGTCCATCGAAACCGTCATGAAATTCATGAGCATGATTTCGGCGACTGGGCGCATGCCAGCGAGGGCGGCCCCAATCGCAGCACCCACAATCGCTTGCTCGGAAATGGGCGTCGAGCGCACCCGTTGCTCCCCATGCTTGGTCGACAGCCCGGTTGTGCATTTAAAAACGCCGCCACCCTGCTTATCAGCAACATCCTCACCCAGGACGATAACCGTTGGATCTAGCGCCATGGCATCGTCTAGCGCCATGGTGATCGCTTGGGCCAGATTCATCTTTTTAATTTCTTCAGCAACCCTGCTGACATCTGTTGTTGAATTCATGTGGCAGTCTCCGTCGCAAGGACATCGGTTTCAAGTTCGGACAGGTCCGGGTAGGGGCTGGCGATCGCGTAGGCAACGGCCTCATCGATTTCGGCTGCATTTTTTTGTTCGATGGCGTCAAGATCAGCTGAAGTGGCAAGGCCATGCTGTATCAAATAAGCGCGAAATCGTGGCAGGGGATCTGCTGCAACAGCCGCAGCCATTTCGGGTTTGGGTATGTAATGGCTGTCGTCTCCCAACAAATGCCCGCGAAAGCGGAAAGTCTTCGCATCGAGCAGGGTCGGGCCTTCGCCGGCTCGGGCCCGTCCCACAGCAACCCGTGTGGCCTGCCACATCGCCAGGGGATCATTGCCATCGACTTCGATGCCGGGCATACCGTATGCAGCACCTCGAACGGCAATATTGCTTGAACCTGTACCGAGTTCAAACTTGGTATGTTCCGCATAACCATTGTTCTGGCAGACGAAAATTACCGGCAGACTCCACACCGAGGCCAGATTGAGCGCTTCATGAAATGCGCCAATGTTTGAAGCACCATCTCCAAAATTAACAATCGTGATCTGACCTGTTTTTTTGAGTTGAGAGGCCCAAGCCAGTCCATTTGCAATCGGAAGGCCCCCACCCACCACGCCTGTGGTGACGGGGAGTCCTGATGCCACATGGGTAATGTGCATCGGACCACCTTTACCCTTGCATGTACCCGTTGCCCGACCCAGGAATTCGGCCACAAAAGGCTTCAGTGGGATGCCTTTTCCGATTTGGTCATGAATGCCGCGGTAAGTCGTGACCACATAGTCACTCTTCAACAGGTGTACCGAGATGGCAGCGGCAACTATCTCCTGACCACGGGGTGAATAATAGGGAGACGCAATCTGACCTGATTTAATGAGGCTGATGAAGCGATCATCCACCTGTTTGATCAGGTTTGCGATACGGTATATTTCTCGCAGATCTGCCGTCGTTGGCAATGTCTTTATTGTCATTTCAGTTCCTTGTCATTGACGTCGCAAAATGGACAGATCAAATTTTTTAAATTCGATTGAGCTTTATTTTTTATTTTATAAAAATACAATAGAAAACTTCGACAACTAAAATATTTCATATGAATCGATTTACAAAACAGTGATCAGCCCACGAGAACACGCAAGTGCAACAGCGTGAGTACGATTAGAGGCATTTAGTTTTTGAACGGCATTTCGAAGATGAAAACGTGCTGTTTCATGCGATCGCTCAATGATCATTCCGATCTCCTCTTCAGTTTTTCCGTTTGCTGCCCATGTGAGACATTCAATTTCACGTGCGGTCAATGAAATATTCTCATTTCGAAGAAACATTAATTTATTAGAAGCCGTTATTTCATCGATACGGCGAATAAAAATATGCGATAGAAGATAGGTCGCATAATAGGTTTCCCCATGGCGGTCGTCGAGTTGGCTAGCGTCGCGCAGGAACCAGGAAACATAGCCAATTTTCCCGCCAGGTCTGTGAACAGGCACTGTGGTCGCACCGCCAACGTATCTGCCAAGGTGATCAAGCACCGCAAACTGCTCGGCCGTCAACTTGGCTTTGCTCCAATGCGGGTCGTCAGCACTGCATTGCCAAACAAAAGAGTCGGTGACACGTCCGCATCTCTGCATCACCGGACAATAACTTGCCATGCGCCTTTCTGTCCAACCTGCGACAATTTCAACAGGCCATCCCATCGCAGTACTGACAAAGGTGCCGTCGTTCAGGCGCGGCATGTTGGATTCACGATTGATATTAAAGGCCGCCAGATCCCAGTTAAGCCTGCGAGCAGTATCAGCAAGGAGATTTGAAGCACCGCTGATAGTGTTCTGCATTGAAAATTCGTCACGATAATGTTTTTCCAGAGAATTCGCCATACTTATCTCCTGAGTGGTCTTACATATAAAATCATTAATTATTGCTGCACTCTTCTACGATAATTTATATTCATCGCAGGCGTGTACAGCTGGCACCGGCTAATCCATATCCATCATCACGCTGATGTGGGCCTTTTATCGAGCGCTTAGGTATGTTCTGCAAAACCACGTCATCGCGGGGAGCACCGCGATGCTTCGATCCATCAGCTCTTGATTTCAAACGGCTTTTGGATTGCTTCACTTCATTACCAATTAAAAATAGGGAATTATGCAGACCGTCCTCAGCGGGGTAAACGTGAATGAAAGATCTGCATAGCGATATCTGCCTCCGCAAACCCTTCCATCTCAAATTTATTAGATTGCCTAGGCCTGTAAGCTGTCGATGTGTTGTTGAATTCGGCCAGCCCATGCCTCCAAGCTCAAGGCCAGTGAAACAAGACCGCGATGTCATCAATCTTGGCAGCAGTACAGTTGAAATTTCCGTATAGTTCATAGATGAATTGATCTCACAGCTCGCGGTTTCTCGGCAGTCTTGAAAGTCGACATTTCACGGAATATTACCGATCTGGTTATTCAATGAGGATCTAAGGGCGTGTTGGCGGGGTTGAAATTTTTTCTTAGCTTCAGCGTGAACCATGCCCTCACCGTCTAATAAAAAGTGGGACAGCGCCGGAATCAAAATCAATGCCCCCAGCATGTTCCAGATAAACATGAATGTCAGCAAGATGCCCATGTCGGCCTGAAACTTAATTGGAGACCAAGCCCAAGTAATAACGCCGGCGGCCAACGTGACACCCACCAAACCGACCACCTTTCCGGTGAACTTGACGGCTTGCTTGTAAGATTGCGCGAGTGAGAGCCCGCGGCGTTGATGCGCAAGCTGTACGCTGAGCAGATACAGTGCGTAGTCGACTCCAATGCCAACACCGAGCGCCACCACCGGCAGAGTCGCCACTTTCACGCCAATGCCAAGGTAAACCATGAGGGCCTCGGCCATGACCGAGGTCAGCACCAGCGGCAACACCGCCACGACCACCGCCCGCCAGCTGCGAAAGGCGACGGCGCACAGCACGATCACCGCGGCATACACATAAAGCAGCATCTTGAGGTTGGCTTCCTTGACGACAATATTGGTCGCCGCATCAACCCCAGAACTGCCGGCCGCCAGCAAAAATTTTCTTTGCGGTGTGTCGTGCTTATCAGCAAATGCCTGCGCAACCTCGACCACCCTATCCAGAGTTTCTGATTTGTGATCAGACAGGTAAGCGACCACCGGAAGGACGGAGCAGCGGGTGTTGATGAACTCGGAGTTCCAACTCAGCGCATTGCCAATCTGGTCATCAATCAGCCTTTGGTTGTCACTGACAACCAGCCACTTGGGATTGCCCTCCATGCCACCCGAGGTGTAGGCACGCACCGTGTCGACCAGCGATACCGTGCGCTGTACACCCGGCACCTGTGCAAGCGTCCACGCCAGGCGATCGACTTCTGCCAATGTCTCAAAGGAGCGGCACTGATCTTCAGGCGTTTTGACCATCACCGCAAAGACATCGCTTGATATGACGTAGTTGGCGGTGACGAACGCGTTGTCTTGGTTGTAGCGGGAGTCGGGACGCAATTCCGGTGATCCTGCGTCCAGGTCACCGACTTTGAGCCTCCCGCTTTCGACGAAGGCGAACACACCCAGCACAAGAGCGACGACAATGGCGCCTGTGGCCCAGCGGCGTTCTGTGAAGCGTGGCAGGAGTTCCCAGGCCCGATCGAACCACTTATCGCCGTTTTCCTGGTCAAGCGAACGCTTGGCGGCCGTCAGACTCACGCCCACGTAGGACAGCAGCACCGGCAAAAGGATCAGGTTGGTGATGATCAGAACAGCCACACCGAGACTTGCTGTCAACGCCAGTTCACGAATCACGGGAATATCGATGACCATGAGCACACCAAACCCCACAGCATCTGCCAGCAAGGCGGTCATGCCAGCCATAAAGAGGCGGCGGAAGGTGTAGCGTGCGGCGACCCACTTATGTGTACCCCGGCCAATGTCTTGCATGATCCCGTTCATCTTTTGAGCACCATGGCTCACACCGATGGCAAACACCAAGAACGGAACCAAGATTGAAAATGGATCAATCCCGTATCCCAAGGACACCACCAGCCCAAGCTGCCATATGACGGCCACCATCGAACATGTCAGCACCAACGCCGTGCTGCGAACGCAACGTGTGTAGAGGTAAATGATCAGGGTGGCGATCACTGCCGCAACCAGAAAAAACAGCATGATTTTTTCAAGCCCATCGATCAAGTCACCGACCACCTTGGCAAAACCGATGATGTAGATGCGCACTACCGCGTTATTTCCGTCTGCCACTGTGGCATAGCGCGTTCGAATATCCTCCAATGAATTCGAAAGTTTGTGGTAATCGATGGCATTACCACTGGCATCCTTGGTCAGCAGTGGAATCACAATCATGCTGGAGGTGTAATCGTTCGCCACCAAACTGCCAACGACGCCAGCACGTGCGATGTTGATCTTCAGATCTTCGATTGATTTGGCACTGCCGTTGTAGTCGTTCGGCAGCACCGGACCGCCGGTAAACCCCTCCTCGGTCACTTCAACCCATCGCACGACGGGAGTGAAGATCGACTTCATCCACGATCGGTCAACCCCCGGCAAGGTAAATATTTCATCATTGATCTTGGCCAGCGTAGTCAAATATTCCGGGTCGAAAATGGTGCCATTAGGGTTTTCAATCACCACCCTCACCGAGTCGCCCAAGCCGCGCAACTGATCCCTGTTTTCGAGGTAATTATTGATGTAGGGATGCCCATGCGGAAGCATCTTGTCGAAACTCGCACCTATGGTCAGACCGCGAAGTTGCCACGAGAAAAAAAGAGTCAGCAAGAAACAAATAAAAATCACCACTTTGCGATGATTAAATATGATTCTTTCCAGCAGCGAGCCGCCAGCGCCATCAAAGGTACTTGGGTCGGAAACCACCTTGGTCGACTCTAAATGACTGCCAATATTCATTTTTGCTTTTCGTCTTAAAAATATCTATCCACTCGCTTCATCGCCTTACCCCGTGGGTCCATAAAGGCCTTTATGCCTTTATGGCAGCAGTTCTATCCGTACTCCTTCAGGCCCAGCAAGTGCGATCTGCCTCTCGCCCAGCGGGGTAATTCCAAAATAAGGCATCACTTTGGCAGGTTTGATCGCAGTGAAACTTTTGCCGCCATCCCGGCTGAGTTTGATCCCCCCGGCCTGGTTCACCAGCACCACCGATCCATCGCGGAGCAAGGCCCCGCTGGTGATGCCAGCAGGGCTGTCGGTGGCAAGCTTGGCCCAGGTGGCACCTGCGTCAGACGTCGCGAACAGGCTGCCGCGCATACCGAAGACCATCACGCCGCCAGTTTCAGCGATGACAATTCCAAACAGCGTTCCGCTGTAAGGCGTTGGAATGGCTAAAAAGCGTTCACGCATGCCGTCATAGCGCCATACAGAACCCTGCTCACCAGCCAGGTAAATGCCGTGACGTCCACCCTTGATGGCATAAAAGTGCAGATCTTTGGGGTTTTCGATCCGATCCATCCAAGGTATCCAGTTCTTTCCTCCGTCGATGGTTCGGTAGATCCGATTGAAAGTACCCACCGCGAAGCCGTGGGTCTCACTCTCGAAATACACGTCAAGCAAAGCCTGAGTCTCGCCTTCAACGATCAGGCTTTTCTCCCTCTGAAGAACTTGTTCAACGGGCTTTCCAGCGGCGAGGAGTTGCTGAAAATAACGCACAGACAGGGCACCTGCCTGACGACCATCGAATTGCCTGGTCCAAGTCGAACCGCCGTCGTCGCTGTGCAGGACAACCCCACCGTGGCCGACCACCCAACCCTTCCTCGGCGTCGGAAATGAGACGGCGAGCAAATCCGAGGACACCGGCACTTTCGACTGCTTCCAGGTTTTTGCTGAGTCGTCTGAGGTGACAATGTGACCGCGAACTCCTACAGCAACAATTCGCTCCCCAGCAATCGTCACCGCATGAATAATGCCGCGGGATGCCAGAAGGCTAGGCATGGCGGCTTGATCCAATGGATTGACAAAAGCCAATGAATTCGAGGATAAGCCTGCCATGGCGGATCCAGCGCCAACAAGTGCGGCTGTGAAATATCGACGTCTCATCGTTCAAACATTCTCGTTAAAGTAGGCGATGGATCGCATGGGTAGAACCAAGATCTGAATGACCCAGAATTCAGGACGGGAATGCCCTGATTCTGGTTTGTATGTCATGACTAATTAACGCACTCCTGAGCCAGCCAAACCCTCCGGTGAGAAGAAAGTCTCAGGCTGGGAGGGGGTAACGATCCACCCGCCCGTATCGGTGACGTCCTGCTGGCGGGAGTAATTGCCAGTGGCGAGGTCGTAGGTCACCCATTCATCCGTAGAATGGCCTTGTGTCTCGTACAAGGTAATCGGGAGAGAGTGCGTGACACGGTAGATGGCTCCAGTCGAGTCATAGTTATCCGACATACCCACTCCAGGCAGGTCTTCGTCCCAATAAAGGGTTCGCCTCGGGTAGGCGTTTCGCTTACCTTCTTTGAGCGCTGCCTCCACCACCCACACCCGATGCAGTTCCCAGCGCATACAGTCTGGATTCAAATGGTTTTTGGTCTTCATCGCCACCTTGCTCGGGCACTGTGAGGCATCGCGAATTCGATAAGTGTTGTAGGGAATGTATATTTCTTTTTTCCCGATCAGCTTGAAGTTGTAACGATCCAGAGATCCGTACCAGACAGCAGCTTCATCGACATTTCCTGCGCCACCACCGGTTGGACTTGGCGTGTCATAAGAGATGTCAGGAGCCAGTTTCACACGGCGCTGCCCGGGAAGATAGGAGTACGCTTTTCTACTGGAATTGACCATGTCCACCGGATCCAAAACAATCAGTTTCTCTCCCGCCTTTCGGGCTGGATCGCTGAAATCAATTCGTATTTTTTCGTAAGGCTCATTGAGCGCCACGGGGGTTGTTTTCTTGGGGTCATAGATGGGGTAATGAATCCACATCTTCCCGATGCCTGTCAGGGTCACATTTCCGTTGGTGTCAACGACCCTCCCAGCCATTCCCTCAGACTCGAGGTTTTGAGCGTCAAATTTCCACAAGCGATTCCACATGACTTCACTGCCAGTCTTGGGAAAAGGAAAGGGAAAGCCGGCAAAGCAATTGACCAGCTGAAGCCCGTCACCCGCTGTTTTGCACTGCAAGGTATTTTTACGGGTGTTGTCCAGCACGAACTGGGGATAATTGGCCGTGCGGTGGCTCTGGTAAACATCCATGCGATATGTTGGATATTTTTTGAGCATCTGCTTTTGCCCCTCGCTGAGTTTGTCAGCATGCTTGTCCACATTCTTGGCGTCAATGGAAAAGAGTGGCTTCTCTGCTGCAAAGGGGTCAGGACGGATGCCTGGCTTGGCCGGGTTGTAACTGGCAGGAGGCTTGATGGGGCCGGTGTAAGCAGGAATGGTTCCTTCCCGGTTTCCGGCTTTTTCAGCACCCCAGGGTGTCAAGCTGACCCCCAGTTGGGCTATTTCTTCGGCCGTGGCCGCAGCATAGGCAGGGTAAGCCACTGCGAGCGCGGCGACTGCCGCGATGATTTTGATCTGAAAATGCTTCATTGGTATCTCCTAAATTTCTTTGACTGACTTTTCAACACTGACCCGTAAAGTGCGTCAAATACACCTAAATTTCTTTCGTATATCTGTTCGCTTTTCTGGCAAGTTCACTTAGGCACTTGAGTGCTGAGGATGAAATCGGTCCAGCAGCAACCGGGCGCCCTCTGCGTGCTGATCGGATTTGAGTGCAGGTTCCCGGGTAATCATTAAAATGTGGTTTTTAAGGTCAAAGACAGCCAGCCCCTGTCCTTCAATACGCCATTGGAGCTGCCGCTAGCAATTCCAACCGGACTGATGCCAGGGGTCGCGGCATACGGGTTTGGAGCCTCAACCAAAGTGCCGAAATAGTCGCGGTAGGCCAGATCAATCTTGTATTGACCCTTGTATTCGGCGCCCACGCCAATGCTCCAGGAACCGTCGTTCTTCACCCCACCAGCAGGTCCAATCGGTGAATTGCCGCTGAGCCCTCGCGAGTAGTTCATGGGAAGCGTCAAGTCGATCGAGGGAAACACTTGGAACCAGGTGGGCGTGAATGCCAGTGACATACCCAGGGATGATTTGGTAGCACAACCCGTCCGGCGTTCGGCGCCAGTGTTTTCACAACTGTCGAACAAGGCCACCGAATCGGCATTGACCTTGTCGAGTCTGGTGAAAGTGGCTTCAGCAAGCAAGGTTGCAGAGTCAAACAAGGGTGTTTTGCCCACATAGGCCAGGGCATTGACCAAGCCCGTCCAACTGTCACCACGAGCGATTTTTTGTTGTCCTCCTTTGTTCTGAAGAGCCGCGTTTTGGCGATGCACCAACTCAGCACCCACAGCCACACCAGCGACGGATTTGGCCAGACTCACCCCCATCAGCTTTACTTCTTTCGCATAGGCGTTGTAAAGCCCAGTACTGCCCGCCAATACAGAAGGAGCTACGTCATCAAATCTTCGGACGTAAAAGCCGACGGTACTATCGATGGGCTCAACCTGTCCTTTCATCATCAGACCATAGCTACCCTTGTTCTTCGGAACAGCATTGGGGCCAGTCTTTAAGTTGCCGAGGTAAGGGATAGCAACTCCGGGGGCAGGTTTAAGAGTCGTTCCCCCTTGGAACAAGAAATCTGCGGCTGTGAAATAGGTCCCGCCTTCATAAAAGCGGGTGGGCGCCCATTCCAGAGGAAGCTGGGCGGCCATGGACAGTTTTGGATTGATCTGGAAATGAGCTGAAATTTGCTTGGTGGGCAAAAACAGTTCTTTGGCATCAATTCCGGGGGTGGCCACACCCTTTCTCAAGTCCAAGGGACTCTGCCCATAGGACACTCCATGGATGGGAGAAAACAGGGATTCGCCCCAGTACAAGGTGTGCTTGCCCGCCTTCAAGCTCAAAGGCATGTCATCAAAATTGATGCGGGTGAATACAAAGGCATCGAGCAACTCGCCTGATTGCGTGTAATAGCGCGATACAGTGTTGGGAAATCGGTTGTTCGGATAGGCCGTGCCCAATCCAGCCGCCTGGTAGGCAGGATTGCCACGGACTTTTTTGTCATAGGCGGCATCCTTCCAGGCGGCCGCAGACAACCGAAATCCGTGGTAGTTTTTGTATACCACGTCAAATTCGCTGAGCAAATCGATGCGGTTGGTGACCAAGTCTCCTTTATTAAAGCCATATTCACCAGCTTGGTAGACCCAGGTGTCAGCAATCCTTCTGTCGCGGTCTTCCATGCGCAAGCCCGCGTTGTATTTGACAGTGTTATCGAATCGGACTTCTACGTCTTCATTACCAGTATCTAATTTGAAGGCCTGCGCTTGCCCGGCCAATAGTGTCGCCGCGGTCGCGGCAAGCAAAGTCAATACAGGACGGATGCTTCGATCGATCAAATTTTTATTTTTCATTTTGTCTCCTTTTGCTTGTTTGATGAAAATGGTTCGCTTTCGAAATTACTCTGTCTACGCGGTAGCCAGCGCACTGGGACGACTTGCCACGCGCTCACGCCACTTGACCAAGTGGGTATTGGCCGGATCCAAGCCCTGCCCCACCAGTCCACCGAACTCAATAAAGGCAAAAAGCAGCAAATCGGCCATCGTTAGCCTGTCGCCCGCTAGGAATATCTTGTCGCTGAGTTGCTGATTGGTGAAGGCAAGCCCTTCAGCGGCAGTCAGCTTTAACTCCTCTGCAACTTTGGGCAGGCAACGCACCCTGTCTTTGAAAAGCTCGAATCCCTCTGCGGCACGAAATCCTGCAGTCATTGGCTGCACAACTGCATGTTCAATGCGCCGAGTCAACATGCGGGTTGCTGCTCTTTCCTCGGCAGTGCTACCGATGAGAGCGTGCTGGGGATAAAATTCTTCGATGTACTCGCAGATCGCCACGGTTTCAGAGATTGCCACGCCGTTATCGAGTATCAACACAGGGGTCGTTCCGGTCGGGTTGATCGCCAAAAATGGGGCCAAGCGATTTTGGCCAGCGATGATGTCGACTTGCTCCTGCGGCAGTTCCACGCCTTTTTCAAGCAAGAACATCCGAACAAAGCGGGGGTTGGGTCCCAATGACGTATATAACTTCATGATCAGAGCCTTCTCAGAACTGCACGCGCTTGGTATATCCACCATCGATCACCACATTTGAGCCAGTGATATACGAGGCCCGAGGGCTGCCCAAGAAAGCAATCACATTGGCCACATCAGCCGGTGCGCCGAAGCGGCCGAGCGGCATCTCGGACAGGGTTTTGTTATACAAATCCGGCATGGCTTCCTTGATCGTGGCCCAATTGCCACCAGGGTATGAAACAGGCCCTGGGCACACGGTATTGACCCGAATATTCTTTGAAGCCCACAACTGAGACAGTTGTTTGCCGTATGTGATGACGGCAGCCTTGATGGCGTTAAAAGCTTGTGGGTAGATGAAGGTTTCCAGGGCCGCCGTGCTTGACATGAGGATCACAGAAGCATTGCCGGATGCCTCCAGTGCTGGCTGCAGCGTTTCACAGCCTGTCACAGCACCCATCATGTCCAGTCTGACTGTGAGCTCCCAATCCATGGTGCCTTGTGCGCCGGAGGAACTGGCGTTGTGAATGAAAATGTCACAACCTCCAAGTCGTTCTGCGGCCGACAGCAGCCAAGCCTTGTAGGCATTGCTGTCGTTCATATCGAAGGCCTCACCAATCACCTTGCCACCCAGCTTGCCCAGTTGCAGCACGGTATCTGTGACACGTTTTTGGTCGCGTGAAAAAAAGGCAATGTCACAGCCTTCGGCTGCAAAGATATCGAGTGCTGCGCGGCCAATGCCACGACTGCCTCCATTGATAATGACTTTTTTACCCTTTAAATCCAAATCCATGATCGTCTCCTAGTTTTTGTTTGTCATTGCGTTTCTCTGTGGTCGCCGCCGGTCATCGGGTCAGGCTGCCTTTGCCCAACTCAATCCGCGTCTTAACAGCTCATAAAAAACCGGCTTCTCCCACGCACAGCGCTGGACATCGGGCCAGTTAGCCATCAGCGGGCGCATGTCGTGGTGCCCCCGGCAATGACCCAGCGTCAGATAAAGCACCGCACCTTGACCGAGTGGGCGCAGATACATCACTGGGTGGCGCGCATATTCCCAGTTTGAACGTACAAAGCCCGCCGCCTCGCCCTCGAACTCCGTATCTAGGAGCACATGCAAATCGGCATGTTGCTCCGACAAATACAGTTCATCGACCACATCAAAGGGCTCAATGCCTTGGACCAACTCATGAGCCGCATCGGCAATATCCACGCGATAGGTGCCCACTGGTGGGTGTGCGATAAATTGCGTTCCCAGTACCTCCATAAGCCTGGGCGCCAATAAAGGCGAGTCAACCAGCCCGTTGTCCAGGAAACGCAGAATTGAGTTAGTGCCGTGCAGCGCATACCAGCGGCCACCCTGATTAATCCAATTGTGAAGCGCCTCCTGCTGCTCCTGGCTTGGGAGAACATCGCAGGTGTACGTCACAATGAACTGCGCGGAGCAAATAGCATCTAAGTTAGCGTAATCTTCGAACACCCTTACCCGGACGTTCTCGTCCTCACCCAGAAGCTTCAGAAGCTCCAATCGTGCGAAGTCAATATCATGGTATTTACCCGATGCGATAAGCACGCAATCGATGGCCTGAGAAACGGCGGCGTTAGAGGGTGTCATTGAGTCCAACCCAACAAGCAGCCGGTCCCAATGATGCTGTAGGAGCACTGGAAGATATTCATTTGATGGATATTATTTTTGTAAACGCTAAAAATACGGCTAATACTTTTGATGGCCGACTTGGTGGGGCGAGTGACATCATTGCGACTTCCGGCCAACGCATGGCAATCACCTTGCTTGGCTGCTGTCGCATTGCTCTCGCACCGACTGGTTCTACTGCTCACTTGGCTTGACCTCTATTAATGGCTTCTTGGTTGATGTTCTTTCCCAATGGCTTTTAGTTTCTGCCAAGCTTGGCGGCTAAACAACTACCGTTTTATGCAGGGTCTGATCTAGTCCGTATCTGAATCAGATCAAAAACCTCGTAACAATTCAGGTCTGTTTACCCGTTCCCTTCTGGAGATAATTTAAATATTGTTATAACTTTTCCCAGGAAAACCCTTGCTTGCATATTTTTTAATTATTTATCTCTGATATTATTAATTTTTGTTATCTTTGGCCCAGATCGGTTTTTAAAGCTCAGGGGCCGCCTGCCTTCGGCCCCAAAAGACGCCATCTATCGCTGATGGCGTCGCACCGTTCACACACCGAGCCAAGGCAAAGCTCAGCGTGAATTCAAAGCCCAGCCCGGCGAGCAAGCTTCTCTGCTTTTGTGGGCACTGGTCGGCTTTAAGAATCCCTGACGGCGCCCTTCAGGGTCGTCCGATTGGCCCGCTCGCAAGAAAGCGACTGATCGCTCTACGACCCAGCGAAGCCGTACTGCACGGCACGCCTGAGTCGTGTTTGCATGCCGCGATCCATGGCGGCGGGAGCAGTTCCACCAGGGCTGACGCAGCAAGCTCGGCGCGCCTTGCAAGACGCACCAGAAGGGGGCAAAGGCAGATGACTGTGGGCCTTGGCAAGGGCATTGCTCAGATCAGAGTCCGTGCACTGAAATCAATTCGGCCGCCGCAGTCGCGACCCTGCTCGGAAACCTAACTTCACCCTGGGCTTTGAAGCGGTCCGAGCGCTGCGATGGAGGGTCGCGATGCCGTCAGCCCCCGCTCTTGGAAGGCAGCAAACCACACTGGGTCAGCTCGGGGAAGAGCTTTTTGGGGGAGGCCGCCTCCTCATGGCCGGCACAGCACCCGCGCTGACTGTGGCTACGGCGGTTCAAGCCAGCACTGCTGCGTTCACAACTGCGGCTTGGGCCGCTGAGGATCTTCCGCCAAGTAGTAATCCACCCAGTTGTGAAAGTACTGGTTGCCGCGCTCATTGCGGCCGAACTTGACGTGCGAGCGAGCGCCCGACTCCAGCCCTTTTTGCACTTTTAAGCCGACCTGGTAGTCCTCTTTGTCCACCACATCGCGCAACCAATCGATCATCTGCTCAAGCTTGACTCGGTCCTCGTCGTTGGCCGGCGCGCTGCGGCTGATGAAATGCAGCACGGTGCGATTTTTATCGGGCGTCGGACCTGGAATGAGCTGCGCAATCTGGGTGATCTCTGGGGCCACGAAGATCGAGACGTTGGGAAAGAGCAGGCGGACGAAGTCGTAGCCGTCGTTCTCGTGCTGCCACCAATCGTTAGCCGGAACACCACGCAACTTGCCGATGCTGCGCTGCGGAAAGCCGACCAACAGATGCGGCCCGTGGGCCTCGAAATGCATCACGTTGGAGTAGGTGCGCGGGTTGATGGTCTCCGGGTGGGCGGCGGCGAAGTGATAGCCCTCAAGATAGCCGTCGTAGGCCACCTTCCAATTGGCGCCAAAGACTTCGCGCGTGCCGCAGAAATGCCAGTCCTGAAAATTCAGGCGCTCGACGTCTTTGATCATTCCGCCAAGAAACCGATCGAAGTCGACCCTCACCCCTGGAGTCAGCACCGCAAATATCAGCCCTCCACGCTCATGAACAGGCAACTGGGTCAGGCCATGATCATTGAGGTCGGTGGCACCGAATTTCTTCAGGCCGGTAATTCCCTTGGCGCGACCGTCACTGGCGTAAGCCCAGCCGTGGTAACGGCAGGTGAAATGAGTGCAATTGCCGCGCCCTTCCTGCGCCACCAGCATGCCGCGGTGGGTACACACATTGAGCATGGCACGGACACTTCCATCTTCCAAGCGGGTGATGAGCAGTGGCTTGCCAAGCAGCTCGACAGCCTTGTAGTCCCCTGAGTGGGGCAGTTCCACAGACAGGGCCACCAAAATCGGTAGGCGCTTGAAGATGAGCTCCATCTCGCGCTCCCAGATGCTGGGGTCTGTGTAGGCGCGAGATGGCACAGACAAGGTCGATGCCGCCTGATCTGTGCGCTCGCTTTCGACATAGTCGAGCATTTTCGTGACGATTTGGTTGTATTGCTCGGGGATGTTCATGGTTTTACGGCAATGGGATGCGGTGGACGATTTTTATTGTTGACCAACCGCCCCTTAAGCACACCCGCCCTTTAGGGTAGGTTCGCGCCAGGGTCATTTTTCTCATAATCGCCAGCTCGTCTTCAGCACCGCTTCCCAAGGAATTTGCCATGCTCGCCATACTCGCCAAAATTGTTCTTGAACCCAGCTCGGTGACGCCTTACCTGAAGGCAGCCGAGTCGATTCTGCCGACCACTCGCCGTGAAGCTGGCTGCAGCCATTACGCCTTCGCACGCTGTGTGGAAAACCCCGATGTGATTTGGATCACCGAAGAATGGGAGTCGGAGCAGGCTCTCCAAGATCACCTGAAATCACCGCATATCACCGCCTTTCTTGATGACATTAAGAGCATGGGCGTGCGCTCGGTCGAGGTGCGCAAATACTCGGTCTCAGCGGTCGGTGGCCTGTAGCGCCCCATGTAGCGCTGTGCGCTTCATTTGCGATGAAAGCCAAAGGCATCACGGGTATGAGGCTGCTCACGCAGCCGCGTCATGCCGGACGGTCAAACCTGAGAACGGAGTCGATTCAATGAGCTGCGACAAGCAAACTTCATCAAGCCGGACCCCCATCAACCTGTTCGACCCGGCCGTACTTGTCGATCCGTGGCACGCCTATCAGGTGCTGCGCGATGAGGCTCCGGTGCAGTTCATGCCGGCCGGGCAGGTTCATGTGGTGACGCGCTACGACTTGGTGATGCAAGTTCTGCGTGACAGTCAGACCTATTCGAGCCAATACGGCCCCTTTATCGACGAGACAAGGCAGCACTGGCTGTCAGGGGCCTCACCCGCGGTGAAGGACAAATATTTGAAGATTGCCAATCAGATGCTGCCGCCGCTGGATACCTTATTGACAGCCGATCCCCCGACGCACAAAAAGTACCGCTCCAAGGTGGACAGGATTTTCACCACCACAAACGTCCGCCACATGGAGCCCCACATCCAGCAGGTCATTGATGAGGCCATCGACGGCTTCATCGAAAAAGGCCAGGTGGACTTCATGCAAGCCTTCGCGCTGCCGGTGCCACTGCGCATCATCTCTGACCGACTAGGTGTACCGCCGAAAGACAGGCCGTTTTTCTACGATGGCGCCACGGTCGCTGCCTCGAGCTTTCGCCTGACCACTTATTCTGACGATGAGCTGCTGCGCAGGGCACAGGTGATGGTCGATCTGCAAAACTACATGGTCGACCTGGTGCAGGCGCGTCGCAAGGATCCGGCCGACGATATGTGCTCAGTGCTGGGCGAGGTCTGGCTGGACGATGAGCAACGGCCACTCAATCCAGCCGAGCTGTGGAGCATCCTTAACCAGTTCCTGGTCGCCGGCCATGAGACGACTGCCAGCACATTCGGCTGGGCCATGCTGCTGCTGTGTCAAAGCCCCGAACTGCAGGCGCAACTGCTTGAAGACCCGCATGCGGTTCGCACATTTTGCGAGGAGGCACTGCGGCTGGAGTCGCCGGTGCAGGGGCTGCCTCGCTTGGTGACGAAGGACACAGAGCTCGGTGGCTATCCGCTCAAGGCGGGGGCCATGCTGATGCTGCGTTATGGCGCGGCCAACCGGGACGAGCGCCACTTCGAATGTCCTGCGCAGGTCAACCTCCAGCGCAAAAATGCCGGCTCGCAACTGGCCTTTGGCTCGGGCATCCATCACTGTGTAGGCGCACCCTTGGCCCGACAAGAACTGAACCTGGGCTTGAGCAGCCTGCTTTCCAGGATGAAGCACTTTCGCCTCACGCCAGGCCATGAGGAGCCTAAGGCTGAGCCCAGCGTCATCTTGCGCAGCCTGCCCGCACTGAACGTGCAGTTCGACCGTCGATAACTCAAGGCAAGACAGCTTCATAAAGATCGTTCGCCAAGCGCCGCTTGGCTCAACCCACCACCCACTGCGCGTCCACCAAGCGAACACGATGGTCCACGTAATACCCCCCAAACTCGGTGTACTTCAAGGCCGCGCAGCCGCAGCGGGTGCAGGTGTACACATCGCAGCGGTTAAAGGGAAAAAAGTCCAGGGCAATCGGCGCTTGGGGGGAGTCGTAACGCGTGCCTTGGGGGTGGTGTTCTTCAAAGCTGGCTTCGGTTTGCCCTTCGGGCAGGGGTTGGCGCAAGGTGCCTGCACCGCGCATGTGCGCTGCGGGCCAGCGCTCGTCGCTCACGCTTTCCCAGCCCAGGCAGTTGCGCAAAGCGCATTGGCACTGACTGGGTGGGGTATGTGCCAGGCGCTGGAGTTGGGTGGCGTCCAGCAGGGGCATTGAGGCATCGGTCATCAGGGGCTCCACAAGGCTAAGCTGCTTGGTCGGGGGGGTTTAAATACTCGAATTGTGCTGGCAAGAACCGACACGTCCGGCCCGAGCTTGGGCCACACGCTCAAGTTCAAACCCGCGCCAAGCCTGCATGATGCGGAAATGTGTTTTCCACCCACAAGCGCAATTCCCCAGACTCTCCCTCTTGCCGCACGGTGCTAGGGCTGTAACGCTTGGCTGCGCGGAAAATATAGTGGTGGCCATGGTCGCCGCATGTCCGCCATTTCAAGAACCACAGATTCCCAAGGAAGCTTGCCATGAAGTTTTTAAAGATCGCCTTGTCGGTGGCCACGGTCGCCTTGATGACCGGCTGCGCCTCCCTGCCCTCGTCGGTCAGTGCGCCCGCTGCTGCACCCCAGACCCTGAAGGTCAATATTTTCCCAGGGGGCTTTAACTGGCCCATTTGGGTGGGTCAGGAGCAAGGCTTTTTTGCCAAGCAAGGGGTGACGGTGCAAACCATCAACACGCCCAACTCGCGAGAGCAGCTCACGGGCCTGATCAATGGCCAGTTTGAAATTGCCATGACGGCCGTGGACAACCTGCTGGCCTACCGCGAGGGCCAAGGTGCGGCCCCAATCGATGGCAGTGGCTTGATTGCGGTGATGGGCTCAGACAACGGCTTTTTGCGCGTAGGCACTCGCAAAGGGATCACCAGCTTTGCCCAACTCAAGGGCCAGCAGTTGTCGGTGGACGCCCTGACCACGGGTTACGCCTTTGTGCTGCTGGAGGTGCTCGAGCGCAACAACCTGCAGCTCAACCGTGACTACACGGTGGTGACCGCTGGCGGCGTGCTGTCCCGTTACAACGACTTGGTGGCCGGCAAGCACGCGGGCACCATGCTGATTGCACCTTTTGACGTGCTGGCCAAAGAGCGTGGCGCCAATGTCATCAGCGACGCCTCGGCCGCGCTGGGCGAGTACCAAGGCCTGGTGGCCGGCGTGCGCGAGACCTGGGCCCGCAACAACCGGCCGGCCATGGTGGGTTACATCCGCGGCTGGCGCGACGCGCTGGACTGGATGTACGACCCGCGCAACAAAGAAGCGGCCATTGCCATCTTCATGAAGAACGTCAATGGCGCCACCCGCCAGAGCGCTGAAACCTCTTACGGCATTTTGCTGGACCCTAAAAACGGCTTTTACCGCGATGCCGCCCTGTCCGTCAAAGGCGTGGAAACGGCCATACAACTGCGCGAAAAGTACGGCAAGCCCACCAAAAAGCTGCAGCCCGTGCAAGCTTACGTAGACACCAGCTACCACCAAGAAGCCAGCCGCTGGCGCTGGTTGGGGCGTTAAAACCCCCTGGCCACAGGCCAGCACACCACCTCAGGCCGGCAGCAAAAACTCCCGGCTGATGTGGGCGCCTATGTCGTTGACCCGGTCTAAAAACTGGGTCAAAAACGCGTGCAGGCCGGTGGCCAAAATCTCGTCTATGCGGGCGAACTCCAGGTCTGAGCGCAACTTGCCTGCCTGGCGTTTGCACTCGCTGTCTGGCCGGCTGGTCAGCAAGCTGAGGTTGCTCATGACCTCGTTCATGCAGCCGAGCAGCGAGCGGGGCATGTCGGCCCGCAAAATCAGCAGTTCGGCCACGCGCTCGGGCCGAATCACATCGCGGTAGACCTTGCGGTAGACCTCAAAGGCCGAGACGCTGCGCAAAATGGCGCTCCAGTGGTAGAAGTCAAAGTCTTGGTCTTTCTCGCTGTCCACGCCCACAAATTCTGACTCTGCGGTGTGGAATTTGACGTCGATCAGCCTGGCCGTGTTGTCAGCGCGCTCTAAAAAAGTACCCAGGCGCAAAAAATTCAGCGCCTCGTCTTGCAGCATGGTGCCCACGGTGACGCCGCGCGAGAGGTGAGAGCGAAACTTGACCCATTCAAAAAAGCTGCCCGGATCGCGCTCGAGTGCGCCGCCTTGCAGCATGCGAACCACCTCCAGGTAGGTTTGGTTTTGGGTTTCCCACACCTCGGTGGTCAGCGTGCCGCGCACGGCGCGGGCGTTTTCGCGGGCGGCCCGCAGGCACGAGATGATGCTTGACGGGTTTTGCTCGTCGCGGACCATGAAGTCCATCACCGCCCGGGGCGCCACCTCCTGGCCGTGTTTGGCCGCATAAAAGGGCGTGAGCTCGCTGATGGACAGCAGCCCTTGCCAGCCCGCCAGCGTGGCATCTGCCGACTGCGGCAGCAAGGAGGTTTGGTAGTTGACGTCCAGCATGCGCGCGGTGTTCTCGGCGCGCTCGGTGTAGCGGGACATCCAAAACAGATGGTCGGCAGTCCTAGACAGCATGCAGCTCTTTCTTAAAAAGGGGCGGCTCAGCTCACGCCGCCAACAAGCGCCTTGAGCATGTCGGCATCGGTTTTGACCACAGGGGCGGCTCGGGGTTTGGCCGACTGGGCCTCATCGGCCTCCAAAATCCAGGTGTCTTTGGTGCCGCCGCCTTGTGAGGAGTTGACCACCAGCGAGCCGTCTTGCAAGGCCACGCGCGTCAACCCGCCAGGCACCATTTGCACCTGCTTGCCTGAAAGCACAAACGGCCGCAAATCAATGTGGCGCGGTGCAATTCCGCTGTCCACATAAGTCGGGCAGGTGGACAAGCTCAGCGTAGGCTGGGCAATGTAGCCTGCGGGGTTGGCCAGCAAGGCTTGGCGGAAATTGTCAATTTCCGCCTGGCTGGCAGCGGGCCCCACCAGCATGCCGTAGCCGCCCGCGCCATGCACCTCCTTGACCACCAGGTCTTTGAGGTGGGCCAGGGTGTACTTGAGGTCTTCGGCCTGGCGGCACTGGTAGGTGGGCACGTTTTTGAGAATCGGTTTTTCGCCCAAATAAAACTCGATCATTTGGGGCACATAGGGGTAGATGGACTTATCGTCCGCCACCCCCGTGCCCATGGCGTTGCAGATCGCCACGTTGCCGGCTCGGTAGGCTTTGAGCAGGCCCGCACAGCCCAGCGTAGATTGCGGCCTGAAGGCCTCGGGGTCCAGAAAATCGTCGTCCACCCGGCGGTAAATCACGTCCACCCGGCGCGGCCCACGCGTGGTGCGGGTGTAGATGACATCGTCCTTCATGAAAAGGTCTTGCCCCTCCACCAGCTCCACGCCCATTTGCTGGGCCAAAAAAGCATGCTCAAAGTAAGCCGAGTTGTACATGCCCGGCGTGAGCACCACCACGCGGGGCTCGCTCAGGCCGGCAGGGGCCATGGCGCGCAGGGTCTCTAGCAGCAGGTCTGGGTAGTGGGCCACGGGCGCCACCCGGTTTTTGGCAAACAACTCGGGGAACAGCCGCATCATCATCTTGCGGTCTTCCAGCATGTAACTCACGCCCGAGGGCACACGCAGGTTGTCTTCAAGCACGTAGTACTCGCCCTCGCCTTGGGCGTTGGGGGCGCGCACGATGTCAATGCCGCTGATGTGCGAGTAAATGTCGCCGGGCACCTTCAGGCCCATCATCTCGGGCCTGAACTGCGCGTTGTGAAGCACCTGCTCGGCCGGCACCAAGCCCGCGCGCAAGATGTCTTGGTCGTGGTAGACGTCGTAGATAAAGCGGTTGAGCGCGGTGACGCGCTGCACCAGCCCGGCCTCCATGGTGGCCCACTCGTGGGCGGGGATGATGCGGGGAATCAGGTCAAAGGGGATCAAGCGCTCGGTGCCCGCGCCCTCCTCGTCCTTGGCGCCGTAGACGGCAAAGGTGATGCCCACGCGGCGAAAAATCATTTCAGCCTCTTCGCGGCGGGCCTGCATGGCCTGCTCAGCTTGCTGGGCCAGCCAGCGCTGGTAGCCCTGGTAATGCGGGCGCACCTGCTGGCGGTCGTCGTGCATTTCATCAAATTGAGGTCGGCTCATTGATAGAGTTCTCCGAGGGTGGGTCCTGGATTGTGAAAACACTGAATGTCAATAAGCTTAGCAAGGAGCTTGCCAATTGGATATTCGGGCCTGCCTGGGGGGAGGGTGAGGCTGGCTTTGCCTGGCTTATGACTTTGGTGCTTGGGGCCTGAACTTGAGCTAGCGCACGGGCTCGGTTGCACCACGGTGGTGCCAATACCGGCGCCCTTGCTCACGCTGGCAATGCACCTCCCCAGGCTGGGCGCTGCGCCAGGTGGCCGCGCCGCAGTCGGCGGTCTTGACCAGCTTGGCGCCTTGCTGCAGGTAGCGCGCCTGCACCTCGGGCGCCGGGTGGCCAAAGCGGTTGCGGTAGGCGGCCTGCACCACTGCCAGCCGAGGCTGCACCGCCTGCACAAAGGCCGCACTCGACGAGCTTTTGCTGCCATGGTGGGGCACCATCAACCAGTCGGCCTGCAGCTGCTCGCGCAGCAACAAGGCCTGCTCTTGGGCGGCGTCCAAGTCGCCAGTGAGCAAGGCGGTGGCGGGCTGGGCCCCTGAGCTGCGCACGCGCAGCACGCAGCTGCGGGCGTTGGAGGTGCGCAGCTGCGCCAGCATGTGGGCCTGGGGGTGCAAAAACTCAAATTCCACACCGTCCCACACCCAGCGCTGGCCAGCTGCGCAAAGCTGCAAACCAGCGGCTTGCAGGCCAGGCGCTTGCGCAAAAGAAGCCCTCACTTGCACCTGCGGCTGGCTGTCACGCACGGCCTGGGCGCCGCCCACATGGTCGCTGTCCTCGTGGCTGAGCACCAGCATGTCCAGCCGCTCGCCGAGGGCACGCAGCACGGGCACCAGCACGCGGTGGCCAGCGTCGCTCTCACGGGAGTAGCGCGGGCCGGCGTCATAGAGCAAGCTGTGGTGGGCGGTGCGCACCAACACGGCCGAGCCTTGGCCCACGTCCAGCGCCAGCACTTCTACCTGACCGTGGGCAGGCCTGTCCGGCGACCACAGCAACACGGGCAAGATCAGCGGCAGACCCAAAAGGCGGGCGTACCAAGGCCAGCGGACCACCAGCACCAAGGCGCCCAGCACCCCGGCCACGCCACACCAAAGTGGTGCAGCAGCCCGGCTCCACACCGCCCAGGGCCAGTCGGCCAAGACAAGCAGCACCGCCATCAGGGCCTCCATCAACACCGCAGCGAGCGACCACAAAGGCGCCCACAGCCCACCCAGCAACGCCAGCGGCGTCACCACCCAAGTGACCCAGGGAATGGCAAAGGCATTGGCCAAAAGCCCCACCACAGAGACCTGATGAAACAGCAGCAAACTCAGGGGTGACAGCGCCAGCATGATGCGCATTTGCTCACGCATCAGGCCTGCAGCACCTTGCCACAAGCGCAGCCACACTGGGCGGTCAAGCGCAGTCTGCGGTGCATCACGCCTTTGCTGGTCGGTGGCCAGCAGCACACCAACTGCCACAAACGACAGCCAAAAACCCGCTTGCATCAGGGCCCAAGGGTCCACAGCCACCACCACCGCCATGGCCAGCAGCCACACCTGCTGCCATGGCCAGCGCCAATTGCCGTGTTGCAGCAAGACCCCCACGGCCAGCATCCAAATGGTGCGTTGCGCGGGCAAGCCCCAACCAGAGAACAAGGCATACAGCGTGGCCAGCAGCAAGCCGCCCCAAGCCCCGGCGCGGTGCGCAGGCAGCCACAAGCACCACGCGGGTGTCCAGCGCACCGAGCCGCGCCACAGGCCGCGCAGCAAGGCCGCAGCCAACCAGGCAAACAAGGTGATGTGCAAACCCGAAATGCTCATGAGGTGGGCCACGCCGGTGGCGCGGAACACGTCCCAGTCTTGGCGTTCAATGGCGGCTTGGTCGCCCATCACCAGGGCCACTACCACGCCCGCCATGGGGCCTTGCACCTGGGCATAAATGGCCGTGCGCACGGCCTGGCGCAGACGGTCCACAGACCAGCCGCCTTCGGCAAGCCGCTCAGGGAGCGCGTCGCGCAAGCCATTGCGCACATAGCCCACGGCCTGCAGGCCGTGCTCCCACAGCCAGAGCTCTTGGTCAAAGCCATGCGGGTTGTGCGCGCCATGAGGCGCCTTCAGCCGCACCGTCATGCGCCAGCGCTCGCCAGGCGCGAGCGCAGCCGGTGAGCGGGCAGATTCTGTGCTGTCCCCGGCTTGCATGGCGCTGCCCTGGCGCGGCGCGTACCAGCCCAGTTGAATGTGGCGCGGCAGCTTAACGGCCTCACCGTTCAAGTGAGCGCTCTCCACCTCCAAGCGAAAACGCACCATCTCGGGGCCAGGCTGCGGCAGGCCGCGCACCCGGCCGGTCAGCACCAGGTCACGGCCCTCCAAGCTGGGCGCCAAGGCCTGGGCCGCAAACACACTGGCCCGCCAGCCGGTGCTGCCCCAGCCCCAAAGAAGACTGAGCAGCAAGGCCAGCATGGCCGCCACGCCCGCTGGCCTGCCGCGGGCAAAAGGGGCGCGGCGCTGGCGCCACAGCAATGCAAGCATGCCCAACCCAGCCGCCACACACACCAGCACGTAAACCGGCCACACCGCCAGTTCAGCCTGCTGCAATTGAAAGGCCACGCCCAACAAGCCGCCCAGCAACCAAGGCGTGGGCGAGTGGGGTGAGCAAGCCGCAAAAAGCACGGTGGGCAGGTCCTTGGCAAGCGGTGGGGTGCACCATGGGTCAAACGGTGGCGCGGCTTTTGCGTGGGGGATCTACCATAGGTGGGTGGCATCCATGCATGAGCCAAGGCTCAGTATGGCGCCACCAAGCCGCAAGTGGCCGCCGTCTTTACACCTTGAATGAAATGAGTCCCTGTGTCCATTCACCTTGCGCTCAGGCACACCACCTCCTACGCCTACGACCGCCAAGTGAGCCTGGGCCCGCAGGTGGTGCGCCTGCGCCCTGCCCCGCACAGCCGCGCGCGGGTGCTGTCGTATTCGCTCAGGGTCGAGCCTGAGGACCACTTCATTCACTGGCAGCAAGACCCCTTTGCCAATTACCAATCCCGGGTTGTCATCACCAAGCCCACACGGGCGTTCAAGGTCACGGTGGACCTGGTCGCCGAAATAGCGGTCTACAACCCCTTTGACTTTTTCTTGGAGCCCCAAGCCGAGCAATTTCCCTTTGCCTACGCGCCTGCCCTGGCCCACGACTTGGCGCCTTACCTGTCCACCGAGCCACTGACCCCACAAACCCAGCTTACCCCGCTGCTGCGCGCCTACTTAGACGGCCTGGACCGCAGCCCGCGCCCCACGGTGGACGCGCTGGTGGCCCTCAACCAACAGCTGCAGTCCGACATCAGCTACCTCAGGCGCATGGAGCACGGCGTGCAGACCCCGGAGCAAACGCTGCAGCTGCGCTCGGGCTCCTGCCGCGACAGCGCCTGGCTGATGGTGCAACTGCTGCGCCACCTGGGCCTGGCGGCGCGCTTTGTCTCGGGCTACCTGATTGAGCTGAAGGCTGACGTGCAAGCCCCTGACAGCCACAGTTCCCCAGGCGACAGCGCCGACCTGCACGCCTGGTGCGAGGTGTTTTTACCGGGCGCCGGCTGGGTGGGGCTGGACCCCACCTCCGGCCTCTTGGCGGGCGAAGGCCACATCCCGCTGGCCTGCACGCCCTCCCCCGCCAGCGCCGCGCCCGTGGAAGGCGGGGTGAACGCATGCGAGGTGACTTTTTCGCACCACATGACGATGCAGCGCATCCCAGAATCGCCCCGCGTGGACCAGCCAGACACCGAGCCGCAAAGGGCCCAGAGCTGGCCCTGGCCCACTCGTTAGAACCAGACCTGCTGGCCCCGACGTGCGCCTGACCATGGCTGGCGAGCACAGTTTTTGCGCCATTCAAGGCAGGAAAGCGCCTAAAGTGACACCCAAGCAGTCACACAAAGGACAAAGATGAAAACGGTCCAAATACAGCAAGCCCAAGCCAGCTTTTCAGCACTGGTGACCGCCGCTGAAAGAGGGCAGCCCACCTTGATCAGCCGCCAGGGCAAGCCCTGCGCCATGATCGTGCCCGTCTCCGAAGGGGCGCGACTTTATCCTCTGGACATGCTCAACCTGGCCAGCCACTTGGTGGCCCTGCCAGAGCCTTTGGAGACAGGCAGGGACAAGCGGCCACTGCGGGGCATTGATTTTGAATAAGGGCTGCTTGCTCAACACCAGCTTGGTGCCGTTGCTGGCGCCCGGTCGCGCCAGCAGCGTGGACGTCCGCTTTTGCGAATGCTTGCCTGCCCACTTGAGGCACAGACACCCTGTAAGTGGCAAGCCCTACAAAAGCAAGCCCACTCAGGGATGACTCCAGGGGGCAGCAGTTGCAGCTTCAGTCACAATTCGGGTCCCGTAGACCCGTCCGCGGCGCCCCCTTAGGCGCCCGGTCTGGTTTAACCCGTGACAAGAACTTAAAGGAGATCTCCATGAGTCGTCGTGAATTCCTCACCAAGGGTGGCGCAGCCGCCGTGGCCGCAGGCGCTGCCGCCCTGTCGCAACCGGCAGTGGCCCAAACTGCCTCAGACACCATTCGTTGGCGCATGGCGTCTAGCTTTCCCAAGAGCGTGGACACGCTCTTTGGTACGGCCGAGTTCATTGCCCGCCGCGTTGGCCAAATCACCGGTGGCAAGTTCCAGATCAGCACGCACGCCGCCGGCGAGATCGTGCCTCCCCTGCAGGTGCTGGACGCCGTGGAAAAAGGCACCATCGAGTGCGGCCACACCGCGCCGTACTACTTCATTGGCAAGGACCCCGCCTGGGCCATGGGCACCTGCGTGCCCTTTGGCCTGAACAGCCGCCAGTACAACGCCTGGTGGGTGCACGGCGGCGGTGAAAAGCTGTTCAACGACTTCACGCGCGAGTCGGGCGTGGTCAGCTTTTTGGCCGGCAACACCGGCTCGCAAATGGGCGGCTGGTTCAAAAAAGAAATCAAGGGCGTGGCCGACCTCAAGGGCCTGAAGTTCCGCACCGGCGGCATGGGCGGCCAGGTGCTGACCAAGCTGGGCGTGGTGGCCCAACAGCTGCCAGCCGGCGAGATTTACTCGGCCCTGGAAAAAGGCACCATTGACGCGGCCGAATTCACCGTGCCCGCCGACGACGAAAAGCTGGGCCTGAACAAAATCGCCAAGTTCTACTACTACCCCGGCTGGAACGAGGGCGGCGCCGCGCTCAGCCTGCAGGTCAACGCCAAGGCCTACGAGGCCCTGCCCGAGCCCTTCCGCTTTGCCCTACAAGCGGCCTCGGCCGAAGCCAACACCTGGATGCAGTCGCGCTACGACGCCACCAACCCAGCCGCCCTCAAGCGCCTGATTCAAGGCGGCGCCGTGCTCAAGGCCTACCCCCAGGCCGTGATGGACGCTTGCTACAAGGCCAACACCGAACTCATGGCCGAGGCCTCGGCCAAAAGCCCAGCGTTCAAGAAAATGTACGAGAACATGCAAGCTTTCCAGCGCGACCAAGTGGCTTGGTTCCGCGTGGCTGAAGGCCAGTTCGACAGCTTCATGAGCCGCCAAAAGCTGTAAACCGCCGAGCAGCGGGAAAAGCCAAGGCCTCCTGCGGGAGGCCTTTTTTGTGGGCGATTGAAACGGCCTGGATCTTGTAGAAGCCTGACTGCCTGGGGGTTTTGCAAGCCCAGCCAGCCTGGTTTTATGGAGCCGGTCTTCTTGGTTTTTGTGGAAGCCTGCCGGCGAATGTTCGTCTGAGGTGATGACCGTTTTTAGGCAAGCATCGCCAGCAGGCTGGCTCCTACAAAGGCAAGACTGCGCTCCTTGAGTCCTTACTTTTTATTAAAGTAATCCGCCGGATCAGGTGCTGCAGCAGGGGGGTGCATCTGTGCCCGCTGAAGTGACCTCGCCAGCCTTGGGTATGTGGCTATCTTGAGCGAGGGGTTTGAAACAAAGCCAAAGCCTGTGCGTTGTGAACATGGGCATCGTCGAGCAAGGCAATCCAGACATTGACGTCCAAAAGCAAACGGGCTAGCGACGGCGCGCCTGTCAAATGCCCGGCTGATCCATCAGGCGGCGCACGTGCTCGGTGGTGATGATTTCATCGCGCGCAGGCAAGACGGAATACTTGCTTCGCAGAGCGGCAGGAGCGGCAGGCACCTGGGCACCAGCGCGAAGGGCGTCACGCACATAACGCGAGGTGGCCTCGCCCAAGGAAATTCGTTCGCGCCGGGAGCGCTGGCGAACCTCGGCAAACACATCGTCGTCCAAATTCAGGGTGGTGCGCATCACAGCCTCGCATATGACATCAATGCATCACTTTAGCGTCATGTATCAAATGTTCAACCCTGGGCAAAACAGCCTGTCAAAACAGCCTTGCGCCCAACTCAAAAAAATCAAACCCGGCTGATCGGCCACCCAGGCAGCGAGCCAGAAAGTCCTCGGTCTTGCGAAACTCAAGCAAGCGGTCTTGCCAGCGTTGCAGGCTGTGCCCGGCCTTGTCAAAGAGCACCAGTTCCACGGGCTTGCCGTGTAGTCGCAAGGCCTCAGCCATGCGCACGGCTTGGCTGACAGACACTCTTGGATCGTGTACGCCGTGCATGAGCAAAACCGGGCCTTGCACCTGGTGGGCCAGCGGCAGCGGTGAGCGGCGCTGCATGTCGGCCCGCTGCGCCGGGTCGGACGGGTTGCCGAGCAGGTCAAACCAGCGGTGCTTCTCAAACTCCCAGTAAGCGGGCATTCGCTCCAGCAAATCAGGCAGGTCTGTGGGCCCCACTGTGCTGATGGCGCACTGGTAGCGTCCGGGGGTGTGCGTCATGCCCACCAGGCTGGCGTATCCCCCATAACTGCCGCCTGCAATGGCCACCCTTTTGGGATCAATCAGGCCTTGGGCCACCAAGGCATCGAGCGCATCGCTCAGGTCTGAATTCATCTTGCCGGCAAATTCGCCGCGTGCCGCTTCCATGAAGGCTTTGCCGTAGCCTGAAGAGCCGCGGTAATTGACTTGCAGCACGGCGTAACCCCGATTAGCCAGAAAGATCGGCATGGCATCACCGTCCAGGTGATGGTCACGCGCCCAGGGTCCGCCATGCACATAGACCACGGCGGGATGGGGGTGGGCCTGACCCACGGGCAGGCTCAGGTAGCCATGCAGGTCCAGCCCATCGCGGCTTTGGAACACCCTGGGCTGCGGCGCCGCCAAAGGACTTTTCGTCTGCCAGCGGCTGCGAGCGAGCTGGGCCAGCGTCACCCAAGTGTGCTTTTGCATGTCGTAAAGCACATGCTCACCCGAGTCTTGACGAAGCACCGAAGCCACCATCCAGCGTTCGTCGTCAGAAATGCTGAGAATACTCACCCGCGCAGGGCTGACGCCGCGCAGTTGGTCCAAAGCCTGCTGCCAGGCCGGGTCCCAAGCCTGCCATCGCTGCACATCGGGCTCCACCCGCACTGCCAGAGGAAGGCGGCTGCGTGGGCTCCAGAGCACCTGCGAGATGTCCACCCGTGCATCGGCATGCACGACGCGCTCGGCGCCATCGCGCATGTTCAACTCCACCAAGGCCAGTTTGTCACGCTCCCGGTTGGACAGGGCCCACCAGTGACCGGGCTTGTCGCTGGAGCGTTGGAAATGCAGCGTGTCCTGCAAGCTGATGCGAAAGGCGGACTGCCATTGGCCGGTGGCGTCACGCGTGTGGACTTGCGAGGCCTGACCGTCGCGCCGCACACGAGCCACCAGGTCACCCGCATCATCGACCAGCCACCCTGCCACGTCTGCGGGGTTGGTGGCGAGCAGCCGGAGATCGCCGGTGGCAAAGTCAAAGCGGTACAGGTCAAACACCTTGCGGTCGCGCCGGTTGCTTTGGATGATCAGGTCATCGCTGCGGGGCAATGTGCGCAGCAGAAAGGAGCGAGCACCAGGAAAGGGGGTGAGGTTTCGGGCAGGCAGGTCGGGCTTGAGAACGTCCAGCGCCCAGAGTTGGGCGTTTTCGTCTCCGTTGCGCTGCAGATGCAGCAAGATGTGCCGGCTGTCGCGCGCCCATTGACCCACAGCCTCAATCTTGTGTTCCTGAACCTGCCCAGTCTGGAGGTTTTTGACGAACAAGCCCTGTCCAAGGCCGAGCCTGGCGGCCCACATCAGCCACTGGCCATCTGGCGAGAGCTGGTAGGCCCCTGATGCGTTCCAATCCGCGACGAAATGGCGGGTGGGAATCAATTCAGGAGGATCTGAGCCCTGCGTCAAGGGTAGGCTGCCGCAGGCCGTTAGTCCCCCACACAAAAGTATCCACAGGCAACGCACAGCAAGACTGCGACTCATCAGCATCATGTCTGAAAGAGGTGCGGCTTTCCTGGTTCACACCTTGGAAAGCCAATGAGGACGCGCCACTCAACACCAAAAAGCAAATGCACCTAGGCGTGCGGCGGAGTCAGCATGCCAGATTCGTTACGGGTGACCGAGCCATCCGGCCGGAACAGCCCCTGTTTTTTGTTACTTCTTATTAAAGTAATCGGCAGGATCAGGTGCGGCGGCGGGGGGTGCTTCGCTGCCGGCAGGCTTTTCCTCCCCGCCAGAAGGCATGTCGGCGCTAAGCGCCGGCGGCGGCTCTTCGATTTGAATCTGAATTTGGCTGGCGTCGCCCGCCACGGATTTGTCGAGCATGCCCGTGACGATTTCGGGGAAGAAGATCAGCACGCCCACCAGCAGCATTTGCAGCCCCACCCAGGGGATGGCGCCCAGGTAAATGTCTGAGCTTTTGATGGACTTGGGCGCAATGCCGCGCAGGTAAAACAGCGCAAAGCCAAAGGGCGGGTGCATAAAGGAAGTCTGCATGTTCACGCACAGGAGCACGCCAAACCAAATCAAATCTATGCCCAGCTTTTGCGCCATGGGTGCCAACAGCGGCACGACGATGAAGGCGATCTCAAAAAAGTCCAGGAAAAAAGCCAAGAAGAAGATCATGATGTTGACCACGATCAAAAAGGTCACCGCATCGTCAGCGCCCACCGCAATGAACAGGTGCTCCACCCAGAGCGAGCCGTCTACGCCCTGGAACACCAGGGTGAACACCGTCGCGCCAATCAAGATGAAGATCACCATGACGGTGATGTTCATGGTCGACTCCATGCCGCTGCGCACCATGGCCCAGTTCAGGCGGCGGTGCACAGCCGCCAGCGCAATGGCGCCCACCACGCCCATGGCGCCGGCCTCGGTGGGGGTGGCCAGGCCCATGAAGATGGTGCCCAGCACCACGAAGATTAAAAAGGTGGAAGGCAGCACACCCATGGCGACTTTTTGGGCCAGCTTCCAGCCGCGCAGGGTGCGGGCTTCGGGCGGCAGTGGCGGCATGGACTGTGGCCTTAAAAGCGACATCACAAAGATGAAGGCCACAAAAATAAGGATTTGAGCAATCGACGGGCCCACCGCGCCCAGGTACATCTCGCCCACCGACTTGCCCAGTTGGTCGGCCAGCACAATGAGCACCAGTGAGGGTGGAATCACCTGCGTGATGGTGCCCGAGGCCGCAATCACGCCGGTGGCCAGGCGCGGGCTGTAGCCATAGCGCGTCATGATGGGCAGGGCAATCACGCCCATGGCAATCACGGAGGCAGCCACCGTGCCGGTGATGGCGCCCAAGATGGCGCCCACCATGATCACGGCATAAGCCAGGCCGCCGGGCAAGCCGCCAAAGAGCTGGGCAAAGCCTTCCAGCAGGTCTTCGGCCAGGCCGCTTTTTTCCAAAATCGCCCCCATGAGGGTGAAAAAGGGAATGGACAGCAGCAGCTCGTTGGAGAGGATGCCAAACACGCGGTAAGGCAAATTGGCCATGAACTGCACCGGGAACAGCCCAGCCTCGATGGCGATCAAGCCCGAGCCCAGGCCCAGCGCGGCCAGGGAAAAGGCCACCGGCAGGCCCAGCAGCAAAAACACAATGAGGGCGATGAACATCGCCGGGGCCATGAGGTCAAACAAATTCATGGCTTTACTGGAGCGGGCGCTCGTAATGGGTGTCCAGGGCGATGTCTCCGCGCAAGGCGGCCACGCGCTTGATGACTTCTGACAAGCCCTGCAGCATCAGCAGGCCAAAGCCCAAGGGCAGCAAAGCCTTGACAGGCCAGCGCAACAGCCCGCCCGCATTGGCCGAGGTTTCCTGAATGAGCCAGGACTCCACAAACCAGGGCCAGGAATACAGCACCATGAAGAAGCAAAACGGCCAAAGGAACACCACCAGGCCAAACAAGTCCAGCCAGGCGCGTTGCCGGTCGCTGAGCTTGGTGTAAAACAAGTCCACACGGATGTGCCCATTGGTGTTGAGCAGATGCGCCGCGCCCAGCAGCACCGTGCCGCCAAACATGTACCACTGCAGTTCCAGCCAAGCGTTAGAGCTCACATCAAAGGCATACCGGGACAAGGCGTTGGCCGCCGAGACCAGCGCGCAAATGAGCACCAGCCACAAGGCCACGACCGAGGCGCTGCGGCTGATCGCATCAATGCGGCGGGCCAGTGAGAGAAGGAGGTTCAAAGGAGTAGCAAGGCTGAGCCCGCAAAAAATGGCTTGAGCGAGGCGCGTCAAGGCCGGGGGGATTTGCGGGGATTTTAGCGCCGGGGTTGGCGCTGAAAGCCTTGGTGCAAGGCTGCCTGGTGCCGCCCCAAGCGCCAGGAAGCCTAAAATAGATTCGCCCTTTAGTTTTATTTTTTACTGAGTTACCCCTCATGCACCCCATCTATGACAAGCTCCAATCCTTGCGCATTGAACTGCCACCACTGTCCATCCCGGCCGCCGCCTACCTGCCTTATGTGCAGACCGGCCAACTGCTGTTTCTGAGCGGTCACATAGCCAAGAAAGACGGCAAAGCCTGGGTCGGGCAACTGGGCAAGACCATGGACACCGCCGAGGGCAAGTTGGCCGCCCGCGCCATTGCCGTGGACCTCATGGGCACCTTGCACGCGGCTTTGACAGCCCTGGGCAAGGACTTGGGCGCTGTCAAGCGCATCGTTAAGGTGATGAGCTTGGTCAATTCCACAGCGGACTTCACCGAGCAGCACCTGGTCACCAACGGCTGCAGCGAACTGCTGGGCGAGGTCTTTGGCGCGGCCGGCCTGCACGCCCGCAGCGCTTTTGGCGTGGCGCAAATTCCCATGGGCGCCTGCGTTGAAATTGAGCTGATCGCCGAGATCGACTGAACAAACAGGGGGCGCAAGCGCCTCAGTCCAGGCTGATGCGCTTGAGCGGACGCGGAAATTCGCGGCTGGAATCCATGCAGCCGCCCTCTTGGTAAACGCCTGCGGGGTCTCGGTAGCGGCTCATGCGCGCCAGCACCTGCTGGTGCTGCGCGGGATCGGCCTGGGTGGCCGCTACCTGAGCTTCGACGATGTGTTCGTTGATTTGCGGCTCGGCCGCCTCGTCTAAGTACAAGCCATCGCGCCAATGAAAAATCTCTAGGGCCTTGTCGTTCAAGGTGAAGGGGCGGTCGCGCTTCCAGAAATTGCTGAACAAGCCCCCGCCCATGTAAATCACCCAGGAGCCTTCGTATCCCTCGGCGTTGGAGGAGGCTTCGTCTGGATTTTTGAACCACACGCGGTCGCCAGGCACGTAATACCGGGCTGGAATGGGCGAGTCAGTGCTGCCGTACTCGATGAGAAAAACCTCATGAAACAAGCCCGATTTGATGCAGCGCTGCCTGGCGGTGGCTTGCAAACGCTGGTACATCTCGATCGACGAGGTGCGAGCCTCCTGGGCCAGGCCCAGCAAAATCACATACTCTGAGGCGCGGTAACACGAAAAGTCATACAACCTGCCCGTGTGCTCGGGCTGGGTGGCAGCGGTCAGCGCGTCAACCAGGTCGGCCTCGGGTTGAAGCAAAAAGCCCACCTCGTCTTGGTGGTGCCAAAAGGCTTCGGGTCGTTCGGCAGCAGCTGTGGTTTTGAAGGCCAGCGCTGTTTTTTCCGCCGCCCGGGCAATGTGGCACCTGACCCGCAGGTGGGACTCCAAGTCTTCGATGCTGTCAAAGTCGATGCGCTGCGGGGCACACAGCAGGGCCAGCCAGACCTCGCGCAGGAGTTCGTCTCCCGGCTTTATGTCTGGCCAGTGGGTCAAGTGCTGGGCCAGACTCAGGGTGTCAAAACCCGGGCACAGGCGAGCAAAGGCCTCTGGCTGAAGGCGAGCTGTCCAAACACGCCCGCCTTGGTCTGGCGCCCAAAGTGCAGGGTCAGGGCCAGGAAACCCGAAGCTGGCCAGAAAATGGGCCCACTGGCGCTCAAACTCGTCAGCACCCATGTTGGGGGGTATTCGGATGCCCACGCCCAGTGGCTCTGGTGGTACGGCCAAGCTCATTTCAAGACTCCATAAGGCCATCAATGGGCCTTCTCAATTTATTAGGACGGTCATTATTTTGTAACAGAGCCCAGCAAATAATTTCGTAAATTTGTCTAAGAATACGATGAAAACATTTCTCATGAAAAAAAACACCCTTGTATTTCTCAGTGCCTGTGCCTTGCTCTTGACCGCTTGTGGTGGCGGTGAAAGCAATCAAGCTGCTTC